>Ga0310694_10001910_pt1 | contig 22446 bp, 11 predicted proteins | sample 174DNAGHGhighgp2_FD_203884 | JGI IMG/M metagenome (GOLD analysis project Ga0310694, IMG submission 203884) | Sheep rumen microbial communities from Palmerston North, Manawatu-Wanganui, New Zealand - 1742 DNA GHGhigh gp2 (v2) (version 2) | ecosystem: Host-associated > Mammals > Digestive system... | reverse complement strand
GTTGTAAAGCTCTTCGGAGTCCTCAATACGCCACTTTTTCATTTACGATTTGACAATTTACTATTTACGATTTTATAGTCCCAGTTCCTTTCGGATGAGCTGAACACTTATCTGCAACTTGTCGTAGTTGTCGAGCAAGGTAACGTCGATGACATGTTCTGCCTTGAGGTAGAAGGGTTCGCGCTGTTCGAGCGATGTGCGGATGAAGTCGAGCAACTCCTCTTCGTTCTTTCCCTTCAGGAGAGGACGTTCCACCTTGCGCATCTTCAGGTGCTGCGCAAGCACTTCCGGCGTAGCTTTCAGATAGACGCTTTCGCCCACGCTGCGGATGTAGTCCATATTGTCGAAGAAGCACGGTGTTCCGCCGCCGCAGCTGAGGACGATGTCCTCGAACTCTGCTGCCTCGTGAAGCATGTTGCGTTCTATCTCGCGGAAGCCTTCTTCGCCTCTCTCCTCAAAGAGTTGTGGCACGGAACGATGGTAGCGCATCTCTATGTACCAGTCGAGGTCGTAGAAGGTACGCCCGAGGGCAAGGGCGAGCTGGCGGCCGACGGTCGTCTTGCCCGAGCCCATATAGCCAACCAAGATAATGCTTTTCATCTGCGTGTGAAACGACGTCTTGCAGGTCTTGTTTCAGAACGTTCACTCTGCCCGTTGACAATCTCTATGCACTCCTCATAGGTCAGCTCCTTTGCCCGCTCGTGCATAGCCTTCGGCAGGCGGTAGTTGTTGCCCTTATAAGTAATGTATGGGCCGTATCGTCCATTGAGGACTTCCAGCTCGGCATCCTCCTCGAAGGTCTTCAGATGGCGCTCTGCCTCTTCCTGATGCTTGCGGTGCATCATTATGACGGCCTGCTCGAAGGTCACTTCCATTGGGTCAATGCCTTTGGGGATAGAGACGTACGAGCCTTTGTGGGCAACGTAGGGACCGTACTTGCCTGCACCGATGGTGATGGGCTCGCCTTCGTAGGTGCCAAGCTTGCGTGGCAGCTGGAAGAGTTCGAGCGCCTCCTCCAGGGTGATTGTCTCGAGCTTCTGGCCGGCATTGAGTTGTGCGAAGCGGGGCTTCTGCCCTGTCGCGATGCTTCCCATCTGTACGACAGGACCGAAGCGGCCTATCTTGACGGTGACAGGAGCGCCCGTTACGGGGTCGTTGCCCAGCAGACGCTCACCCACTTTGTGTTCCGTATGAGTATTGACGGACTTCTCCACCAGCGGCTCGAAGCCTTCGTAGAAGTTCTTCACCACGCCTTCCCAAGCAATCTTTCCCTCGGCTATCTCGTCGAACTCCTTTTCGATGTCGGCCGTGAAGTTGTAATCCATAATCTCCGGGAAGTTCTCCTTGAGGAAGTCATTCACGACGATACCGGTGTCGGTGGGAAGCAACTTGCCGCGCTCCTGCCCGACAATCGTGGTGTGCGACTCGCTGGTCAGCTCGTCGCCCCTGAGCGTGATGGTTTGAAAGATGCGTTCCTCGCCCGGCTTGTCGCCTTTCTCCACATATTCGCGCTGCTGAATGGTGGTGATGGTCGTGGCATAAGTGCTGGGACGACCAATGCCGAGTTCCTCGAGCTTGCGTACAAGGCTTGCCTCGTTGTAGCGTACGGGACGTTGCGAGAAGCGTTGCGTGGCGACAATCTGCTCGCGGCTGAGGTTCTCGCCGACGGTCATGGCGGGCAGCGTGCTCAGGTTCTCGTTGTCGTTTTCTGTGTCGAAATATGCCTCGCCATTTTGGTCGGCATAGACACGAAGGAAGCCATTGAACTTCACAACCTCGCCTTCCGCAAGGAAGGTCTCTTCCTTACCGTCGATGCCGATGGTCACCATAGTGTGCTCCAGCTCGGCGTCTGCCATCTGGCTTGCTATTGTGCGCTTCCAGATGAGGTCATAAAGGCGGCGTTCCTGTTGGGTTCCTTCAATCTGCTGCTGCTCCATGTAGGTGGGACGGATGGCCTCGTGTGCCTCTTGAGCACCTTTGGAGCTTGTTTGGTACTGGCGTGTCTTGACGTATTCCTTGCCCATCTGTTCGGCAATGACCTTTTTGCTTGCGCCAAGACAGAGCTTGCTGAGGTTGACGCTGTCGGTACGCATATAGGTGATGCGTCCGCTCTCGTAGAGGTGCTGGGCAATCATCATCGTCTGCGCGACGGTGAAGCCGAGCTTGTGTGCAGCTTCCTGTTGCAAAGTGCTGGTCGTGAAGGGAGGAGCCGGCACACGCCTTATGGGCTTCGTCACAATGTCCTGAACGGTGAAGCTACGGCCCTTCATGCTCTCCAGAAAAGCCTTTGCCTCCTCGGCCGTCGGGAAGCGGCTATTGAGCACTGCCTTCACCTCGCTGCCGTCGCTGTTATGGAAGAGGGCAGTCACGCGGTAATTCTCTTCCTGACGGAACGCCTCTATCTCACGCTCACGCTCCACAATGAGGCGGACGGCAACGCTCTGTACACGGCCGGCCGACAGGCTTGGCTTCACCTTACGCCAGAGCACCGGGCTGAGCTTGAAGCCGACAATGCGGTCGAGCACGCGGCGGGCCTGCTGTGCATTGACAAGGTTGAGGTCTATCTGCCTTGGGTGCTCTATGGCATCCAGTATGGCAGGCTTCGTAATCTCGTGGAAGACGATGCGGCGTGTGTTGTCGGGCTTGAGGCCGAGCACTTCGTAGAGGTGCCAGCTGATAGCCTCTCCTTCGCGGTCTTCATCGGAAGCCAGCCAAACCATCTTTGCCTGATCGGCCTGTCCCTTCAGTTGGGCGACCACCTTCTGCTTGTCGGCAGGCACCTCGTATTGCGGTGCGAAGGTCTTCTCATCCACGCTGAACGACTTCTTCTTCAGGTCGCGAATGTGTCCGTAGCTTGAAAGGACCTTATAATTGTCGCCCAGGAATTTCTCTATAGTCTTTGCCTTTGCAGGGCTCTCAACGATAACCAGATTGTCTTTCATCTCGTCTTTTTACTGTTTAATCATTTATGATTTATCCTCCCTAAAGGAGGTAAGGGGGTCTGTTGCGGCTGCAAAGGTAAGGTTTTTTTTCAAACTACACATTATATATATAGAAAAATTTCATTTCCCCCGAAAAAACTTCATCCTTCGTCCCTTTTCCTACATTATATTTATTATGCGCGACGTGCAGGCGCACGCAGGTGCGTATGGTAAGGACTGGCGGTGTCCTGTTGTCCTGCCGCCTTGAGAAAGTATTGGGCATCTTTCCGGAAAAGCCACGGTCAAGTGCCTGTGAATGTTGGCAAAGCCCGCTTCCTACAGTAAAGAGATGCCTGACATGAACATTTTTATAAGAGATAAGTAGCAATCTCAAAATTATTATATACCTTTGCAAACGAAACGATAATAAAAGTATAACTATGAAAAGGATTTTCTTATTTTCCTCATTCCTTATTTTCTTATTCTCCCTTGCATGGGCGCAGCAGGCATCGACCCCTACCACGCTTGAGGGCTGGGCAGATCGGCTCGGAACATTCGGCAAGTCGATTCCGCAGGAACAGGTGTTCGTCCACATGGATAATACCTGCTACTTCCTGGGAGATACCATCTACTACAAGGCATACGTGCGCCGCAGCGACACGGGGATGCCCAGCCGCGTCAGTGGTGTCCTCTATGCCGAGCTCTTGAACCAGGACGGCTTCCTCGTCCAACGCCAGCAGCTCGAACTGCAGAACGGACAGGTTCACGGCAGCTTCATCCTGAATGACTCGCTCTACGGTGGCTACTACGAACTGCGTGCCTATACGCGCTGGCAGCTCAACTGGGGCATCGTGGAGCATCCCCACAACAAACTCTCCGAGCAGTGGTTCTTCAACAAGCGCATGGCGAGGGAGTATTATCTTGATTACGAGAAGCTCTACAGCCGTGTCTTCCCCGTCTTCGATAAGCCTACGGAGCCGGGCGACTTCTACCATGAGATGACCTTGCGCCCGCTGCGCCGGCAGTTCAAGCTCGACGAGACGTCGCCCAAGCCCAAGCTGCAGCTCTTCCCCGAAGGCGGCAACCTCGTGGCAGACGTGCCTAATCGTGTGGCCTTCGAGGCGACGAGCAACGAGGGGCGGCACCTCGATGGAAAGGTCACTGTGACTGAAGGCCAAAGCACCGTTGTGGCGGAGGCAGACGTGGAGCAGCGAGGCAGAGGCTCCTTCACGTTCACACCACAGACGGGCAAGACTTACAGCGTGACTTATACAGGCAGGAAGGGAACTGTGAAAGAGGCTCTGCCCAGCCCCGACAAGGACGGATGCGCCGTGCAAGTGAAGCGCGAGAACGGACAGACACAGGTGCAGATTGCCTGTGCTGGTGCTGTGGCCAGCGAACCTCTTGGCATGACCGTGATGCACGACGGCGTGCTGCTCGACTTCCAAACCGTTCCGGCAGGCCCTACGGCAACGCTCACCATCGACGAGGCAAAGCTCAAGACGGGCGTCTGCCAGGTCACATTATATAATAGTGAAGGGCGCGTCTATGCCGACAGGCTTTTCTTCTGCCGAAAGGACGACATCGCTCCGGGCAATCTTCGCTTCAGCGGCTTGTCGGACAAGCCGGCAGAACCCTTCGCACCCGTCAGCCTTTCCGTTGAAGGAGGCAAGCCCGGCGCTACGGTCAGCGTGTCTGTATGCGATGCCACGCACTCCGAATATCTCTACGACAACGGCAACATCCTCACGGAGATGCTGCTGGCAAGCGAGATACGCGGCTTCGTGGAGAGTCCCGGCTACTTCTTCGAGAAGGACGACGAAGAGCACAACCGCGCTCTCGACCTTCTGCTGATGATACAAGGCTGGCGTCGGTACGACTGGCACACGATGACAACGCCCGGTGCCTTTGTGCTGAACCACAGGCCCGAGCAGACACCGCTCTTTGTGGGCGAGGTGAACAAGTACATGGCAGGCGAGCAGGAGTCGATGTTCTTGGGCAACTATATAGACTTGAGCTCAGGTAGCGAAGCCACGGACGCCATTAGCATGAATGGCGACGGGCAGCAGACGCCCACCAACGAAGACTTCGACACGAGGGAGTCTTCGGATGCCGGTGCATTGAGCGAAGCCCGACAACTCCATGAGACGACAGGCCCCGAGGTGACTACCGCTCGCGACGAGCAGGCACGCTTCTCGCAAACGGACAGGGAGCTGCGGCGCGAGCTCCTCGTCCATGCGCTCTTCACCAAACCCGGTGCAGGGCAGATTGTCGATGGAGAGATGATGACGGAAAGTCATTCCTTTTCCATCTCGTCGCCACGCTTCTACGAGGGCGGCATCTTCTACCTCTCTGCCAGCGACAGCACCAAGTGGGAAGGCAAGAACCACATCTGGGACATTCCCGGAACCGACCGCAACGACAAGCTCAACTACCCGGAGTTCTATGTCCGCCTGAAGCCTTACTTCCCACGTTTCGTCAAGCCTTACGACTGGTATCAATGCCATCTGGCAGAGGCGCCGAAAGGCTCGGTCATTGCTTCGGACTGGGCAATGGACGGTACTCGCCTGCTCGACGAGGTGACAGTCGGCGTCAAGCGTACCCGTTTGGGCAAGTTCGATCCCACGAAGCCTGCTTACGTCATCGATGCCTACGAAGCCTTCAACGCAACTTGCGATGCGGGCTTCTGTCCGGGCGTGTTCTACGGCCGTACACGCTTCGTGCGTGACATTTCGCGCACCTTCATCGGCGACATGAACCTCTCGCGCGACTACCTCCTGGAAATGCGCATCGATGGCAAGAAAGAATCTGATCTCTCTGCTGGCGAAGCGTCGCGCCTCGAAACAGGCATACAGGGCGGCTCCATTCCTACCGACAGGTCTTTCATCTCCAGCGCAGTGAAGGAAAGGTACAACCTCCTGAAGAATCTTGGCAAGGTCTATATCTACACCGACTACAGCCCGCGCCGCGAGGGCAATTCCCTTTATGACAGCGAGGACATCCCATCCGTCTGCGTTGACCTTCACCTCATCGATGATGCCGGTTCGCACCGCGCCACTTCGCGCGACCGCCGCTACATCCTGCCCGGCTTCTCCGCGCCCGAGGAGTTCTACCAGCCCGATTACAGCAACAAGCCCCTGCCCGAGGTGAAGGACTACCGCCGCACGCTCTACTGGAACCCCGACCTTAAGCTCGACGGCAGCGGCAGGGCCGAGTTCAGCTTCTACGGCAACGGCAAGCAGACGCACCTCGGTGTGACTGCTGAAGGCATGGCCGACGACGGCACCCTCCTCACGGGTAAGAGTATGCCAGAGGACAGATAAGGGCAGCTGTCCTCGTCCCGTCCAAATATACCAGCCATTAAAATGGCTACCTTTGTCTTGCCCCTCTTGGGTGCCTTGGGCAGTATCTTTGCAGATAGTCATCTGATAATATCTTGTTCGTTCCATTCGGAATTATCCCAAACTCCGTGCTCAATTCTTAATATGCAGCTTGCGTTTTTGAAAACGCAGGCTGCGTTTTTACATTTGCAGGCTGCGTTTGTAAAAACGCAAGCTGCGTTTTAAGAATTGTGCGAGGGAAAATGGGTTTTTCTCTCTGTCCTGTCGGCTTTTTCCCCTCATTCCTGTTGCAAAGATGCAATTTTTCTCTTCTCACTTTTCCCTTTTCACTTAATTTTCGTACCTTTGTAGGCAAATACAACACGCGATGTTAAGGAAGTATGAGGCTGATAGAGATAGATTCGCTTGAAGTGCCTGAACTGGAGGCATACGGCACGCTGACGGAGGCACAACTGCGCAACAGGCTTGAACCCGAAAAGGGACTCTTCATCGCAGAAAGCCCGAAGGTGATTGGCGTGGCGCTCGGTGTGGGCTTGGAGCCGGTGTCGCTCCTCTGCGAGCGCAAGCATATCGAAGGCGATGCAAAGGGCATCATCGGGCGTTGTCCCGAGGATATGCCCGTCTATACCGGCAGCAGGGAACTCCTGGCACAGCTGACGGGCTATACCTTGACGCGGGGCGTACTCTGTGCAATGCTGCGACCAAAGCCACTTCCTCCAGAAGAAATATGTCGGGACGCACACCGTATTGTCGTTCTTCACGGTGTCTGCGACACGACCAACGTCGGTGCCATCTTCCGCTCCGCAGCAGCACTCGGCATGGATGCCGTGCTGATGACGTCCGATTCGTGCGACCCGTTGAACAGAAGGGCTGTCCGTGTCTCAATGGGCAGCGTATTCCTTGTTCCCTGGACGTGGCTCGAAGCAGAGGACGGCACACCCGCCGGCACCATTCACAAACTGAAGGGAATGGGCTTCACGACTGCTGCGATGGCTCTGCGACACGACAATATCAGCATCGACGACGCCCGTCTCAAGGCCACCGACCGCCTGGCGCTCATCATGGGAACAGAGGGCGACGGCCTGCCCGAGGCAGTCATCGATGCCGCCGACCTCGTTGTGAAGATTCCCATGCACCACGGCGTTGACAGCCTCAACGTGGGCAACGCCGCCGCAATTGCCTTCTGGGAACTATCCAAAAAACAGGAAGGAAGGTAAGCGCTGATTCTATCCTTGATTCTGCGCCGTATTATAAAAATAATCGTTATCTTTGCAAGGAAATAAACTCAAACGCCATGAACATGAACCTGAAAAGCCTTGTCGCAACTCTCTTACTTGCTCCCCTTGCAGCTTTTGCAGCAACGGAGCCTGTGGATTATGTGAATCCCTATGTGGGGAGCGTGAGCCATCTGCTTGTGCCTTGCTTCCCGACCATTCAGTTGCCCAACAGCCTGATGCGTATCTACCCGACACGCAGCGACTACACCACCGAAATGCTCGACGGCCTGCCGATGGCTGTCACCAACCATCGTGAACGCAGTGCCTTCCGCCTGAGCATCACACAAAATGAGGCGCTTCGCCCTATCGTCGCCACCACATGGGACAACGAGAAGGTGACGCCCTACGACTATCAGGTGCAGATTGCCGACAACACGATTGACGTCCACCTTGCCGTTTGCCATCAGAGTGCCATCTACGAGCTGACACTCCTCGACATGTCCAAGCCTGCCACCGTTCTGCTCTTCACGGAGAACGGACGGATGCAGCTCGACGGCCGCTATGCCTCTGCAAGCCAACGCCTGAGCAATAACATGAAGATATACTTTGCGGGCGAGTTCGACGTGGAGCCCGAAGCGAAAGGCCTGCTGCGGGAGGGAAAGATTACGCAGGAATGGATTACCGAGGAACCCCGTGCCTGTGCAGCCTTCCGTTTCCCTGCGGGTACGAAGAAGGTGTGCTTCCGCTACGGCATCTCCCTCATCAGTCAGGAGCAGGCAGAGAAGAACCTCAATCGCGAGCAGGGAAGAGCCTTCAACATTGCAAAGGTGATGAAGGATGGCCGTAGGGAATGGAACGAGGTGCTGGGTGGCATCCTCGTCGAAGGCGGCACGGACGACCAGAAGGCTGTCCTCTACACGTCATACTACCGCACCTTCGAGCGGCCCGTCTGCTTGAGCGAGGACGGACAATACTTCTCTGCCTTCGATGGGCAGGTGCATGAAGACGAGGGCAAACTATTCTATACCGATGATTGGATTTGGGACACTTATCGTGCAGCACACCCGCTTCGCGCCCTCATCCAACCCGAAAAGGAGGAGGACATCATTGAGAGTTACTTGAGAATGGCCGAGCAGATGGGTACCAAATGGATGCCTACCTTCCCGGAAATGACGGGCGACACACGACGCATGAACAGCAATCACGGCGTGGCAATGGTGGCAGATGCTCTGTGGAAAGGGCTTGATGTGGATGCCGAGCGTGGCTTCGAGTATTGCCGAAAAGGCATCGAGGAGAAGACACTCGCGCCGTGGTGCGGCAAGCCTGCCGGATGGATTGACAACTTCTACAAAGAACATGGCTATATCCCTGCTCTGGCGAAAGGCGAAGAAGAGAATGACCCCAATGTGCAAGGCTTCGAGAATCGTCAACCTGTTGCGGTGACTCTGGGTACGAGCTACGACCAGTGGTGCCTCTCACGCATTGCCGAGTTCATGGGTAAAAAGGAGGATGCAGCCAAGTACCTTGCCCTTAGCTACAACTATCGCAACGTTTGGAACGATAAGACAAAGTTCTTCCATCCAAAGGACAAGGACGGCAACTTCATTCCTGACTTTGATTATCGCTTCAGCGGCGGTTTAGGCGCTCGCGAAGCATACGACGAGAACAACGGCTGGACGTATCGTTGGGATGTGCAACACAATCTTGCTGACCTCGCGAAGCTGATGGGAGGACGGCAGGCGATGGCTCAGGAGCTCGACCGAACCTTTGCCGAACCGATGGGGCGCAGCAAGTGGCAGTTCTACGGACAACTGCCCGACCAGACGGGAAACATCGGCCAGTTCTCGATGGCAAACGAGCCTTCGCTTCATATACCTTATATATATAATTATGCCGGTGCGCCGTGGAAGACACAGAAGCGCATCCGCCAATGCCTCGACACATGGTTCCGCAACGACATAATGGGGGTTCCCGGCGATGAAGACGGCGGCGGATTGACCTCCTTCGTGGTCTTCTCATCGCTTGGCTTCTATCCTGTTACGCCAGGCTTCCCTGCCTATAACATCGGCTCACCGCTCTTTTCCGACATTCGCATCAAGCTGCCTGGCGGAAAAGAGTTGCACATCATTGCCAAAGGATGCAGCCGCGAGAACAAGTACATACAGAGTGCTACACTCAATGGGAAGCCTTGGACGAAGCCATGGTTCAGCCACGATGACATAAAGGACGGCGCGACACTTGTCCTTGAAATGGGCGAGCGCCCAAACAAACAGTGGGGCAGCGACAAGGAAGCCGTTCCGCCATCGGCTCCGGCTCAATGATTAGCGTCATTATGGCAAACAGAATGTTGCGATTCCTTTTGACGATAGCCTACATCGTCTCGTTCACGAGCACTTTTGCTGATGACACTTTCCAATATGTCCTCGGCATACATGGCTATGACCCTGCCACTGTGACTGACCTGACAACATCGTCAAAGATTAAACTGCCGGAACCATATTGTGCTTATGTGAACATCACGGGCATAAACAATATGCCAACGACAAAGACCCAGAACCTGCACGCATGGCTGGAGTTCTATGACGGAGAGGGCAGCTGCTTCAAGAAACGTGTTACCCTGAATACACAGGGTAATTCTTCCTTGCAGTTCATAAAGAAGAACATTTCTGTCAAGTTCTATGAGGAAGCATGGGACGAGGGCGAGACGACGGACATAGCATTCGGAAACTGGATTAAGCAGGATGCCTTTCATCTGAAAGCCTACTATAACGATTTTTTCCGTGGCTGTGGCAAAATAGCATACGACATCTATGACGATATCACGTCCGACAGGGAAAAACCTCTTCCCTGGCAAAGGGCAGAGGTCGCTACGGCTTCCGGGAAGGCAATGTGCCATCCCAACGGTTTCCCCTGTTATGTCTATCTTAACGACAAGTTTTACGGCTTGTTTGTATGGTCGCTTAAAAAGAGCCACAAGAACATGGGACAGGAAAAGGACAATCCCCTGCACATACATATTGATGGGACAATTTCTGACAATGCCCTCTTTGATGGCAGTATTGACTGGAGCAAGTTTGATGTCAGGACACCCAATGGCCTATATTGTACAAAATTGGAGACAAAACAGCCGGGAGATATGCCAAGCTATAAGTTATATGATGGCGACCATCCCACAGAGCTGATAGATGACTCCATGCCGTACTACGACCCGAACAACGAGGGCCATGTCTTGACAAACCAGGTCAAGCGGTCACTTGTCTCGTTCAGTAACTATTACGCCGAACTTAAGAAGGTGGACGAGGAACATCAAGATGCAGGGAAGTTCTGGACAGAATACTCGCGGCGCTATGACATACAAGGACTTATAGACTATTGGGTACATTCTCTCGTTACTAATAACTATGACGGCTTTTGGAAGAACTGGCAGTGGTTTACGTACGACGGCGTCAAATGGTTTATTGAACCGTATGACTTGGACGCCACTTTTGGACTTCATGCATCTGGGAACCTGATCTTTCCTCCTGAATGGCATAATCATTTGGGTGTACGATACAATCAGATTCCAGCGAATGCCTCTCAAACGCTCTTATTGAAATACTTTCCCAATGAGGTTAAGGAACGCTATATCGAGTTGAGGGAAAAGGGGCTTATCGATGCACAAAGATACATCTCATATTTCAGGGCTTGGATGGAAAGGATTGGCACCTTGGGGTATGAACTGGAGTATGCAAAATGGCCGGAAAGCCCATGCATCAGGGAAACGATAGTGAACCCTCAATGGAAGATGGAAGACAATTGGGAAAACATCAACACGTACCCTGCCTACTCACCCACGGTCACCTACCATGCCGGCAGCAAATGTACCATTGCCAATCGTATTTGGACAGCGACCGTAACGACGACTGGAGTACAGCCATATCAGCAGTTAGGACAAATTGACAGCCTTGAAAGAATAGAAGAATGGATTCGGAAGAGAATCTCACTTCTTGACGAACTCTTTGGCTATAATCCTGAGCCAGATGACATAAAGGGGCTCGTGTCAGACGAACAAACAGGTATCCGAAAGGTGATGCAGAATAACCGGCTCTACATCATACGGAATAATGAGGTCTTTTCTGTTGACGGCAAGCGAACAAGGTAATCCGTCGTCTCTTTATCTTTTTATTATTTTTGTGGTTGTTCTATGCCGTTTGATTAAGTTCACACCTCTTTGTGCTTTGGATAGGCGTTGCCCGCTGAGGTTGAAAATCTCTTTAGCGCCATTAGCCTCTTTGAGGTCTGTAAGACCGTTTGCGATGTCTTCTTCGGTGACGGTGAACGGTGTACCTTCTGCAAAGGCGGAGCCTGTGTAGGCGGCATCAATGGCCTGTACGCCCCAAGTGTATGTGCCGGGTTTTGCGGGACGGAAAGGCCATTCGGTTCGGCAACCGACGCGGCCGAGGAGGTTCGCTTTGCGGATGCCGTCGTTTGTGTCGCCAACGAAGGCAGGCGTACTGTTCAGCAGGTTGCCTTCCTCATCTTTTATATATATATCGTAGGTGAAGCCGGGGCGTGCCGTCTCGGAAGCCTGCCATGAAAGCGTCACTGTGCCGTCCTGTATGCTTGCCGTAGGGGCGAGCGGCGCATCGGGGCGCGACGGGGTGGGGTAGAGGTTATAGCAGAGGATGGCATTGTTGCCGTACTGCTCTGCGGTGAGGTAGTTCCTGTCCTCCGAATGTCCGATGAGCAGGAAGTCCTTGCGTCCGTCGTTGTTATAGTCGGGGAAGGCCGTGCAGGCACTTATGGCACCGGGAATGGTGATGCTGCGCTTGAGGTAACCTGCGCCGTCGTTGAGGTAAAGCGTGCCGCTATAGGTGTTCGACTTCTTGCCGCCAATGAGGATGTCGTAGTAGCCGTCGCCGTTCCAGTCAATCGTGCCGGCGGAGTTGCTTGCAGAGGACGAAATGGTGTATTGGTCTGTCTGAAACGGGCAGTTGAGAATGCTGAAGCTCGGGACATCTGTCTGTTTGTTGACATAGATGCGTTGCCGGGTTGTCGATTCGCCCGAAGAGGCTTCGCCAAGTCCGGCAAGCATGATGTCGAGCCAGCCGTCGTTGTTGAAGTCGGCCACTTGCAGGGCGCCGCTCGACTTGCGCTTCAGGACGGCGCCCTGCTCGCCAAGTCCCAGACGGATGAACTTCCCGTGCTGGTCAGGGTCGTTGAGAAAGACATCGGTGAAGCGTATCTGATCTTCCTTGCCGTCAACAAGGGCGGAAATGGCAAAGTCCTGGAAGCCGTCGTTGTTGAAGTCGGCAGGCTTGATGATGGCTTCGCGGAGGAGGAAGTCAGGCTCGTATGGCTCTATGGAAAAGCATAGAGCACCGCTGCTTTCGGTCTGGTTGTGGAGGATGACGTTGCAGTTCGTCTCGCCCTGATGCCCGGCGAGGATGATGTCGAGGCGTCCGTCGTTGTCGATGTCGATGACTTCGGCATTGCAGGGCGCCTTGATGTCGAAGGGCAGCTGAACGTCTGCTTCCTCGAAGGTGCCGTTGCCTTTGCCCAGGAAGATGCCTTCGCTGTTGTCCTCCGTCGGGTCGCCGCCTCTTTGGTCGAAGGCGATGATGTCCATGTTACCGTCGTTGTTGATGTCGCAGGGAACGAAGGAGGGCGAGACGGCCACCTTAAATGGTGGAGATGTCGAGACTTTCGTCCATTTGTGGGTAAGGGGGGCAAAGAGTGTGAGGTAGGACACATGAGCGCTTGTCATTTCGCCTGTGGCGGAGTCCTGAACGTCGGTAAGCCCACCGGCCACGATGTCTTGGCTTCCGTCATTGTTCAGGTCAACGGTGACCGCTCCGCCTTGCTCAAAACCCCACGTCTGCGTGATGAGCTCGGGGTTGTAGGGCGCCGTTGTAGAGAGCGTCGGCCGGATGATGGGGTCGTTAAGCATTATGAGGTTGCTGTTTCGGAACCTCATCGTGCCGATGTACATCAGTCGCGACTGAACCGCTTCCTTGCTGTTGTGAGCATGGAAGACGATGCGCAGGATGCCTTCCTTGTCGTAGAAGAGCGAGTGGTGTCCTGTGCCTACAAGGTCGTCCCAGCGGCGAAGGATGGGGTTGTTGCTGTACTTCGTCCAGTTGGCGTTGGCGATGTTTGTTGTCGTGGCATAACCCACGGCATAGTCCTGGCTGCGGTAGTCATTGCCGGAATAGGTAAGATAGTATCGCTTGCCGTTCTTGATGACATTCGGCCCTTCGTTCACTTTGCCCATCTTGAGCTCCCACGACTGTGTGGCTGCGAAGCATTTGCGCATTGTTCCTGCAACCGGCGTGATGAAGTCCTCGCCGAGCTTTGCCTGCCAGATGCAGTTGCCGTCGTTGAAGCGGACAAAGAAGATGTAAGCCGTGCTGTCACCGTTTTCCTTGATATCGAAGAAGACGTGCGAGTCGATGCACTTCTCGTTGCCGATGAGGCTTTCCATCTGATAGGAGCCAACTTGCTTGAAGGGGCCTTTTGGTGAGGTTGCCGTTGCAGCAAAGAGGTGTTCGTTGGCAGAGTAATACATGATGTACTTGTCTGCAACGTGGTAGACCTCGGGTGCCCAGAACCATTGTGTCTCGGTGGTGTTGTCCTTATGGAGGGCCAGCCCTTCGTACTTCCAGGTGCGCAGATCGTCGCTTGTATAGCAGCGGATGCCGTTTGCGTCGTTAGTGCCGTAGGCATAGTATGTGTTGCCGTCGAGCAGGATGTACGGGTCGGCAAGCGGAACCTGGCTCTTGCCTCCCTCTGCCTTCAAGAGGAGGGGGAGCAAGAACAACATTCCTACAATAATTATCTTTCCTTTCATAACGTAATCTTTTTACCTGTTAATAATTCAGGCGGATTGTAAGTCCGCCTGAACCTATTATTTCATTTCCCATCCTGCGGCCTTTGCCATCTTCTTGCATATCTCGGTGTTGTCGAAGCGGCCGTGGAACTGCTCTGCCCCTACACCGATTGCGAAGGCGGGAACGTAGCCGTTGCTGTGTCCGCCGCTCTGCCAGCCAATCATCGCACATTCGGAGATGACGTGCTTCACTGTGCTGCACAGGCGGTCGGCGCCGCTCTTGCCTTCCTTGAACTCGCCAAAGGAGTTCTCCAGGCGCTTTGTCTGGTCGTCATTGAGCGTCACGCCGTCCCAGAAGCCGAAGTTCTCCGTGAGGAACTTCTTCGCTTCGTCCCATGTGAAGGCGTCGCCCATCTTCTCTTTCTTTGCTTTCAGCTCGCGCTCAAGCTTCACCATGCTCATGCGCTGATAGGACACAGCCTTGAGGTTCAGCTCGTAGGCACCGCGACCGAGGACAAGTCCGCCTGTCTCGTGGTCGGCGGTGATGACGATGAGTGTCTCGTCGGGATGCTGCTGATAGAACTCGTAGGCCACCTTCACGGCGTTGTCCATGTCGATGAGCTCGCTGATGAATGTGGGGTCGTTTGCGTGGCAGGCCCAGTCAATCTTGCCGCCTTCGACCATGAAGAAGAAGCCGTCGCGGAGGCCTTGCTTCTTCATCAGGAAGTTGATGCCGGCGCGTGTGATGTCCTCAAGGGTGAGGTCGTCCTTCGTGCGGTCGAGGGCGTAGGGGATGCAGCTGTTGTCGATTTTGCTTGCCGCCTCTGTTTGGAAGAGAATCATCTTGTCGGCCTTCTTTGCCTTCTTTTGATAGTCCTTGTAGCCACGGGCGATGGTGTAGCCGCCTGCCTGCGCCTGAGCGTAGAGGTCGGGACCGCCGTCGGGATTGTTGGGTTTCACGAAGTCACTTCCAGCGAAGAAGTCGAAGCCCGAGCCGGGCAGTTGTGAGCCAATCTCGTATGCCATGCTGCGCTTGGGGACATGCGAATAGAAGGCAGCTGGTGTAGCATGGTCGATGCTGACGCTCGTAGATACGCCTACTGCCGCGCCTGCATCCTTTGCCCAATGAGCAATGCAGTTGACGGGAGTTGTCAAGTCCTTCAGGACGCCCAAGGCACCGTTCTTTGTCTTGTTGCCGCTGGCAAGAGCCGTGCCGCCAGCAGCGGAGTCGGTCACACCATTAGTGGCGCTCTGTGTGTTGATGAGGCCGACGTAGGGGAAGCTCGGGAAGCAAAGCTCCTTGATGCCTATGCGGCATTCGAGCGCACCGAGGTATGTCTCGGCGGCATTCACTTGGTTCACGCCCATGCCGTCGCCAATGAAATAGAACACATACTTTGCCCTGCCTTCAGCAAGGGCAGCGAGAGCAATCAAGAGGATGCTCAACGTGGAAAAGAAACGCTTTTTCATGTTTTTCGTTATTTTAGGTTTATAATTATCCGATTTGCCTACAAAGGTACAAAAAATAAATCATAATTCACAATTCACAATTCATAATTGTTGGAAAAAGGCCGATTTTATCTTTTATTCAGCATTTTTCGGGATAATCTGCGCAAGCGGTTAATGAGTATTCTGGTAATGGGTTTCAGCATCACCGATGCAAAAAAACATGTGGTTGAGATGCGACATTTTCTGCAAAAATCTTTACAGAAAGCAGTGCTGAAAAACGTTGGCATTGGTCACGCTGCGTGCCTCGTGTTTTAACGCGACACGTTAAGTTGGTCAACACGACGTGTCGCGTTGACTTTTTCTGCACGTTAAGTTAACTGTCCTCACACATTGATTTTGGCAGAAGACCGTACACTTCTTTACAATTCAAAGCAATTGGTTGGCACTTTCATAACATTGAGCCGCAAAAAGCGTCTTTGTAACCACTTGATTATCAACGTACATTCGATTTGAGCCATTATTTCCCATTTTAGGCCACAAAGTGCCACACGCCCCAAAACATGCCGTCAGAATGCGTCTCTGTGTACAAAATCTTTACATTATTCAAACATGATGACGGGCGTCGCAATATATCAACAACGGATTTAACGGATTAAACGGATTGCTTCCGGCTCTGAAGTCCGGCGAGTAGCAAAATCCGTTTAATCCGTTTAATCCGTTGTTGAAAAATCTCTGTCTATCGGAGAATCTTCTTCCCGTTCACGATGTAGATGCCCTTTTGGGCTTTGTTTACGCGCTGGCCGCTGAGGTTGTAGATAATCTCTCCCCTCTGTGGTTGGCTGAAGACTGTCTTTATCTCGGTAGAATTGTCGAGTGCCTGCTCTGCCGCATCAATGGCTGCGCGCATTGCCTCTCGGTCGGCATTGGTGGCTGTTCCTGCAGCGATGCGGGTACGTCTGGACTTTAGTTCCTCCTGCAAGGCGTCGAAGGCTTCCTTCACCCCTTCCTTCTGGTAATAGGGCGATGCGTCCTCGTCGATGACGGCACCGTGAACCCGAAGCTCGCTCATGGCGAAGGTGTGGCTGTTGTCTCGGTTGCCAAGGGTTTGCATCACTTGGAAGCGCACGAAGCGCATGGCATTGTCGGCAAAGATGACGGGCGAGGTGTAGCTTTCGCTAATTGTGGACGGCATGCCTTCCGTGAGCCGGACGAGAGGCAGGAGGCTTCGATCGGTGGCAGAAGCATAGACGATAATGTCCGTGGGGATGTCTTGCTCGCCATATTCGGGGTTTTGCGAGGGAATGAAGCTAAAGGCGAAGGCACTGCAGGTTTCGTTGAGCTGTGCCTGGACGTAGGACATCTCGTTAGGCCATTTGATGTTGTTGTACCATGACTCGTAGTAGGTGTCAATGTCGCCGTCGGTGAGCTTTGACAGATTGTGCTCTGCTTGCTGGGTGGAGTTGGCGTTGGAGGAAAGTCCCTTGATAAGATTCGTGTCTTCTTTCGGATAGGCGACAAATGCTTTTCCGTAGGTTTGCAAGCCTTTCTGGAAGATGGCTTCGGCAGAGTTCTCGCGTAAAGCCAACTCGGCCTCGGCAGTGAGTTCATCCACGACACTCTCGTCGGGCCTCAGGTATTGGTTGGTGCGCAGCTGGAAGACGGCAGTGGTGCCCGTAGTCTTTTTCAGGACGACAGGATTTTCGGCACTGGAGCTGACATGGACGTTCTTGCTTTGAACACTGATTAAGAAGCCGTCGCCGCTCTTGGTGAGGCTGATGGGGGCTGGTACGTCGGAGAGCGCAGCCACAGAGCCTTCTGCAGAGAGATATTTCTTTGCGCCAAGGTTGTAGAGATAGTATGCGCTGTTCTTATCGGAATACAGAACCATCCAGTTGCAATAAGGGTTGGTGACGGAGCACGGCACGCGATAGGCTTCGAGGGCATTGGCATCTTTGGAAGCCGCGATGGACACCCCGTCGTCGCTCGTAGCGATGAGGTCGCCTCTGTTCGACAGGTTGTGGAACTGATAGACGGCCTTCGGCGTGAAGCTCTCTGCCTTCGCTACGACACCGTAGGTGAGCGGATGAGCCGTATCGCCAAGAGCTTCTATTGCCTCGCGCAGCGCATCAACATCGGCGCAGGTGCCGTCGGCATAAACAGCTCGCAGGTTTTCTACGTCGGCAGGAGCATATCCGCCCCATGTGTCGCTCTCGTCAAGGATTTGCCGGGCAAGGTCAAGCATGCTTTCATGCCTGTACTCATTCATGAAATACAGCTCGTTGATGACAAGGTTCGCCCCGTAGCCGGACGTGAAGCGAAGACGGAAGTACTTGGCGGAAACAGGGCTCGACAGTTCGATAAGAGGATATTCCGTGTTCTCTATGTTGAGGCGAGAGCCTGCGAGAGACCATTGCTTGCCGTCGTTGGAAGTGTAGAGCATCATCTGCTTGGCGCGATAGTTCTTGTCGCGGTTCTGATAGAGTCGCAGCGAGCTGACGGTTACGACATCAGGGGCCTCGAAGGTGAAGGTGTGCGGATAGCCAATGGAACCGTTCTTCCACTTGTTGTGGTAGTAGGAACTCTTGTCGCCGTCGAGCATCATGGTGGCGCGTCCGTAGTCGCCTTCGCCAACAGTCTCTTCGTCACTATAGGCAATGAGTGTCCATGTGGCAGGGTCGGAAACGGTTCGAGTCGTTTCGATGCGCGACAGCATGGTTTTCGCATTGTAGTGGACAATGCCTTCATCCACACGACGCTCAAGGCGGGCAATGTCGATGGTATCCACCCAAGGCATCTCTCCCATGACGGGAGGCTCGCAGGTGCTTGCGCTGTCACGCTTGCCCATGAAGCCGCCTGTCTCAAGATAGAAGGTCTTGTCGAAGAGTTCCGTGACGCCGTGACCGAAGTCGAAGCGTGAGTTGCGCTTGCCGTTGTTCTGCGTATTGCCGAAGCCGGCATGGTTCAGGGCATACCATTCGCCTGTTGCAGCCGAGCGCATGGCTCCGTTGCGGAAGTAGCAGCGCCGCATCAATTCGCCTCCCGTTTCGCCAAAGTTCTCGAGGAAACTGTAGATGCCGCTCGTAAGACGATTGGCTCCTGCCATGCGAAGGGTGCCCATGTAGTGCCAGTCTGCTTCCTCTGCCTGTTTGAACCATACGGATTGCAAGGTGCTCTCGAACTCCTTGACCGTACCGTCCTCGTTGGTGACGCTGATGATGTCCGGGCGAACATTATAGAGGAACTGCACCCAATGGTCGAACTCCCAGAAGTCGTCGCGCTCGTAGCGTATGCTCGAACCTGTGCCTTCGCCGCCGAAGCGTGTGGCGTATGCTTCTGGGCCAAGGTCAACGGCTGCAGAGCGCATGATGTCGGGCAAGGTCTTGTCCTTGTCGGTGTCGCCGTTGTCCCAAACAGAGAAGAGTACGGTGTGGCCATAGCTGCCGTCGCTGCGATTGGGCATCTGTATGCCGGAGTACATGCCGTCCGTGCCGATGGCCATCTGATAGGTGGCCGGCTGGGCATACTCACTTGGGTACATCACTTCGAGGTACGTCCAGTTGTAGCTTTGCCCCGAGGGAGCTCCCGGTACTTGCGTGCTCCACCAAAGGTGAACGCTTGGTGCCATGAATATCTCGGAGTCGGTAATGTTGAGTGTCGATGAGCGTTGGAATAGAAGCAGGTTGAGGCGGTCGAGTGTGTTGGCGCCGTTAGGGCAGGTAAGCTCAAAGCGATACCAGCCGTCGTAGGGCATCTCTGTATCGGGCATGATTTCCATTGTCTGCTCGGCCGTAGTGGTCTTTGTGCTGGTGGCAGAGGTTTCGAGGACGACCGTGCCTGTTGCCGGATGCACGATGCGCACGCCGAATTTCACTTTCTTGCCGCTTTTGGCTTTGAACACGGCATCGGCGCGGACGTGTCCTGTCGGGAAGTGAATGCCATAGACGAGCGTCGTACCCTCTGTATAGTTCCAATTGATATATGTGTCCGAGCGTTGGCTGCCAGTGGCTTCTCCGTTAAGTTCGCGGAAATGGCGTGCCGGCCAGATGGTGTCTGTTTTTTCCTGCCATGTAGTGGCTTGCGCCGGAAGCATTGCTGCCAGCGCAAGAATGATGAATAGAATCCGTTTCATAGTATTATCTTATAGGTTGCCAGTTATTATTTGGAGACTTTAAGGTATTTGCATCCGTGGGTGGGGATGGTGCATTTAAGCTCGTTCTGTGAGAGGTTCTTCTGCTTCCAGAGGTCGCGGATCGTGAAGTTCTGCGAGATGTACTTCGTGATGTCCACCTGCTTGTCGTCCGGTCCTACGTTGAAGATGCCGATAGCCTGGCTGCCGTCGGCAAGGGGGCGTGCCCATACCTCTATGTCGCCGTCCTTGCTGACGCGGTCGGCTTGCTTGCCAAGGATGTCCTGATTGATGAGGTTGACTTCGTGGTTGCAGAGGAGGCCGACGGTGAAGTCGTCCATCTGGGCGATGTCGCAGCCGATGAGCATATTGGAGGCAAGGAGCGTCCAGAGCGTGATGTGCGTGTATTGCTCGTCGGGCGTGAGGCGGCTGTCACGAAGGTTCGAGCTCCATCCCACCTTTCCGACGATGAGCATGTCGGGGTCGTTCCAATGTCCGGGAGCAGCGTATTCGGCGAGGCCTGCCTGTTTGCGGAAGCCGATGTCGTACATCGACCGCCAGGTGTCTGTGATGTCGCCTGTGGTGCGCCAGCTGTTGGCATCCACAAACTTGCCCCATTCCCATACATTCGCCATGCCGTATTGGCAGAGGCTGTAGAAGATGTCGCGAGGCTGGTCGCGCAGGAACTTCTGCATGAGCAGGTAAGGACGCACATAAGAGGCCACGCCCTTGTCCTTTTCCTTTGCGTGCTCACGGCCATAGCCGCACCAGTCGTACTTCAGGTAGTCGATGCCCCAGCTGTTGTAGCTCTCGGCATCCTGCTTCTCGTGGTCGATGGAGCCGAGGTAGCCGCCGCAGGTGAGGTCGCCGGGCGACGAGTAGATGCCGAACTTGAGGCCGCGCTCGTGGAGCCAGTCGCCGAGGGCTTTCATCGAGGGGAACTTGTCGTTCACTGCAATGGTGCCGTCGGCATTGCGCTTGGCGGCTTCCCATCCGTCGTCGATGTTCATGTAGCAGTAGCCATAGTCGGCAAGTCCTTTGTCGAGGAGAGCCTGCGCCGACGACATCACCTTCTCCTGCGACACGCTCAGTGCCCAGCAATTCCATGAGTTCCAACCCATTGGAGGCGTGAGGCCAATCATGCGGTCGCCCACTTTGAGCGTGAATGTCTGCGAAGCCTTGCCCTTGGCGTTCTCGGCAACGACGGTGAAGGTGTAGTCGCCGGCCCTGTCGATCTTGCCGCTCAATACGCCGTCGGCTTCCGTCAGCTTGAGGCCTGCGGGAAGGTCGGCACAGGTGAACTTCATCGGCCTCTCGCCCGAAACGGGGAAGCGATAGATGACGGGGGAACCCGGACGCACGCCGAAGAGGGGAACGCTGTTGAAGCGGGGCGTTGCCGGTGCAGGGGGCGTCAGGATGTACTTTAGGGGCTGACGCTTTGTGATGGTTTTGCCGGTCTTCGAGTCGGTGTAGTTCGTCGTAAGCACGCACACTTTTGTCTTGTCGTAGGGAACGGAGACGCGCACGGGCTTGTTCTGCTTGACGCTCATCTTCTTCGATGTCTTCGAGAGCACGGCTCCTGTCTCGCGGTCGGTAACGCTGATGTCGAGCTTGCCGCTCTGAACGACAGGATAGGTGTTGTTCAGCTCGATGTCGCAATGCGCGTTGCCGTCGTTGACATCCGTGAAGCGCATCGTCAGGCCGTCCAGAGTGCTCGGCACGCGGATGGAGAGCGGACGGTCGAAGAGTCCGCCAGGCTCGCCGGCATTATAGACTCGGATGGCGATGACGTTGTCCTGGTCCCATTTGATGCCGCCTGTCTTCACGTCGACAGGATAGCTGCGTGCGGTGCTCCAAGCCGACTTGTAGCCGCCAGCGTCGCCGGGCATGCTGCCTGTCTTGCCGATGAGCTTGCCGTTGAGGTAGCACTCGTCGGTATCGTCGGCTTTGGGCAGGTCGAAGATGACGAACTTCTCCTGCTCGGCACCTTTGAGAAGGCTGCTCGGTATGGTGAGGTGTACGCGATACCAGCCGTAGGCATGGTTGATGGCATAGCCCTGGTCGTCCCAGTTCTGTGTCATGTCAATCTCGCGCCATGCGGCATCGTTGGTTTCGGGCTTTGCCCAACTCATGTCGTCTCCCTTTTGGAAGCGGGCCTTGCTAACGCTCACGTTTTGGGCTTCTGCACAGATGCCCGCCAGGGTCATAATGACCAGTAGAAAATGTCTTTTCATCTTTATGATATAATTAGGTTAATATAGTTTGTCTCGCACAAAATTACGAAAAAAAACAATACGATGAACGAAACAAGCAAGGATTTTGAGCGTATTGCCTCAAAATACACATTATTGTATATAATATACCTTATTACAATTTGTCTGTGAAGGCAGTTTGCAGTGAAAATAAACGCACCGTGCCGCGATTGCCAATGCACCGTGCCGCGATTGCCAACGCACCGTGCCGCGATTGCCAATGCACTGTGCCGCGATTGCCAACGCACCGTGCCGCGTTTGCCAACGCACTGTGCCGCGATTGCCAACGCACCTTTAGAACGATAAATAAAAAAAAGAAGGCAGCTCCAAAA
>Ga0310694_10001909_pt1 | contig 22447 bp, 19 predicted proteins | sample 174DNAGHGhighgp2_FD_203884 | JGI IMG/M metagenome (GOLD analysis project Ga0310694, IMG submission 203884) | Sheep rumen microbial communities from Palmerston North, Manawatu-Wanganui, New Zealand - 1742 DNA GHGhigh gp2 (v2) (version 2) | ecosystem: Host-associated > Mammals > Digestive system... | reverse complement strand
GTGTTGCCAGAACCTGACCCGCCTCACACGCATCACCGACTGCTACATCGATGCTTGCAACCGTTCCGTCTTCCGGAGCGACCTGCGGGATCTCCATCTTCATTGCTTCAACGATCAGGACCGCATCGCCCTTCTTGACCGCATCGCCGACATTCTTCTCGATCTTGAAAACCTTACCTGCGGCACCGGCCTCGATCTTAATGGAACCTGCGCCTGCGGAAGCAGCCTTTGCTGCCGGAGCTGCCTTCGGGGCAGCCTTGGGTGCAGCCTTCGGAGCAGCAGCGGGAGCGCCCGTAGAAGCGCCTTCCTCTACCGTTACATCATATACATTACCGTTTACCGTGATCGTGTAGTTTTTCATTTTTTGATTCCTCCTAAATAATTATCTGACTCTTCTGATACTGCGCACAACAAAGTCACCGGTCTCGCCGCTTTCCGCGGATGCCGCTGCGATCGCCGCCGCTATGACTGCGATCAGCTCATCCGAATCCGCTTCCGCCGTCTCTCTTTCGATGATGCCCGCGATCGTGTTATCGATGGAAGCTTCACTGCCCTTGTTCTCTTCCTTCTTCTTCGCCATCGCCTCCTGCATCGTCGGGATGATCTTCATCGCCGAAATGATGAACATGATCAGAATCAGCATTGCAAAAACGGTGCCCATGCCGATCAGCGTGTTCACACCCGCTTTCTGCATGGACTCACCGAGTGCCAGCTGAACGCTGACATTCACGTTCGTCAGCTCATTGTACTTGTTGTAATAGAACTCGACCGCCGCGTTATGCTTGGATCCTACGATCATCATATGCGCAACGACTCCGTCGTCCTCGCCCGCCGTATAATAATACTCCGGGATCGATCCGCTCGCGCCCATACCGTAGACGAACTTCATCATGGACTCATCATCTAAGGGCTCAACATCTCCGATATCCTCCAGGTTATCCCTGTAGGCGGATAATGCGGAATAGATCACTCCGGTCTCGGCCGATTCCTTTCCGATCGAGATGTAATGATCCGCCGAAGACTTTGCTTCCGCGAACTCCGCGTCCGACTTGCTCACGCTGTTCTGCATATAATAGTACAGGAATACCGGATGATTCTGGTTCTGAAGCAGTACGGAATCATCAAACGGAATATGCTCCGGCTCCGCGCCGCAGGCACAGAGTCCGAAACAGAGCATCGCGAGGAGCAGGACGTATTTCAGTTTATTCTTCATCTTCATCCTTCTCTCCTTCACCTTATACAAAGAGCATTTCAAATGCATAGACCAGATGTTTTCTGGTCTCGGCCGGATCGATCACGGCATCCACATACCCGTGACGAGCTGCCGATGCTGCGCTGTTCTGAAGAGCCGCAAACTCCTTTGCAGCCTCATCGATCTCTGCAGCGCTCTTGCCGTCCAGCATCACCTTTGCTGCCAGTTTCGCATCCATCGGTCCGATCTCCGCGCTGTCCCACGCAAAGGTCATATCCGCACCGATGCCCTTCGAGTTCATCATCACATAAGCACTGCCGTAAGCCTTGCCGACGATCAGATTGACTCTCGGTACATCACAGTTTGCAAATGCCGCCGTCAGATCTGCAGCCGCTTTTGCAATCTCGCGCTCGGATGCCACCGTTGCCTTGAATCCCTTGATATTCGTCACCGTCAGGATCGGAATCCCGAAGCTGTCACAGAAATAAACGAACTCCGTTGCCTTTCTGCAGCCATCGGCACAGATCACGCCGTCCAGCTTCGTTACCTTGCCGTCATCTCCGACGATCTCGCTGCGGTTTGCGACGCAGCCGATCGTCTGGCCGTCCAGACGGATAAAGCCGGTGACCAGGCATTTTGCATATTTCTCACCGACCTCAAGGAAATCATTATCATCCGCAATATTGGAAAGTAAAATGGAAGTATCTCCCGCCGCTCCCGCAAGATCCGGGATCACACGGTTTAAATCATCCTGCGTATCTGCGATCGCCACATCATCGTTGTTCTGCGGGATCATGTCGATCAGTGCGCGGATCTTTTCGCAGATCGTATCCGCATCACCGACAAACTGAACGTTACCCGCCTCTTCCGACTGGAACTTTGCTGCGGAAGTATCGTTCTTCTCGGCATAATTGCCGTCAAGTGCATTCGGGGAGTTCACGAACAGATGACCGTTCTTCTCCTCCATAAATACGAAATCGCTCATCGCCGGCACCAGGCTTAAGCCGCCGCCGCAGTTGCCGAATACGGCACTGATCTGCGGAACCACACCCTTTGCCATAGCCGCTTTGAAGAATACACTTCCGAGCGCATTCAGTGCATCGGTCGACTCCTGCAGACGAACACCCGTCGAATCGATCAGGCCGACGACCGGAGTACCGGTCTTCATCGCAAGATCATAGAGATTGCAGATCTTCATTGCATGCATTTCGCCGATACTGCCGCCGAGTACTGCTGCGTCCTGGCTGTACACATAAACGGGCTTGCCGCTGATCGTGCCGTAGCCGGTAACAACACCATCGGAAGGCGTGTCGGCAGGTTTCAGATTGAAGTCGGTCGCGCGCGCCGTAACGGCAGCACCGATCTCAACGAAACTCTTCTCGTCAAGCAAAGCCTCGATACGCTTGCCTGCTGAGCTGTTTGTACTACTCATTCTTCCTACCTCCATATTACTAAGTTTATGTATCTTATAACCGCCCGCGAAAAAAACGGGCGATCACGCGCACGTGAAAGAGTATATCATACTCTTGCAGAAAATCCTAGCACTTTTCAAAAAAGTTTGCGGGAAACGGATCTATACGTCTACCTTGAGATTTTCGGCCGCTTCCGCCTCCGCCTGAAGCTTGAAATCTTCTTCCAGTTCCGGCGAAAGAGTCGGCAGATCCCCCAGGGATTTCACCCCGAAACTGCGGAGGAACTGCTCGGTCGTCCCGAACAAAAGAGGTTTTCCGGGTGCATCCAGACGGCCGACCTCTTCGACGAGATCGTACTCCAGCAGTTTATTCAGCGCATGGTCACAGGATACCCCGCGGATCTGCTCGATCTGCGCTCTCGTGACCGGCTGCTTGTACGCGATGATGGAAAGAGTCTCGATCACGGTATCCGACAGGCTATACTGTTTGGAGCTCTTGGTCAGTTTCATCAGATAGGAATAATACTCACCCTTTGTCCCCAGCTGCAGAGCATCTTCCAGTTCCATGATCGTGATGCCGCGGTCTTCCTTTTCGTACTGTGCTTTCAATAGGACCGCACTGTCCTTGACCTCCTGAACGGTCATTCCCAGGATCTCGGCGAGACGGTCGATCTTAACGGAGTTTCCGGTCGCAAAAAGGATCGCCTCGATGGCAGCCTCCGGATGTTCCGGCCGTACCACCGGCTCCTGCTCCACATCGTCCTTCTCTGCCGCCTTCTTTTTCCCGGCACCCTTTTTTTTCTTCTCCGTTTCCGGTACAGCACCTTCCCCGGAGCTTTCTTCCGGTGCTGTCTCCTCCGAAGAGACGTCCTCCGCCGCAGCTTCTTCCGTTTCCGCGTTCACCTCCGGAGTTGTCTCCGAATCAACGCCCTCCGGCAGCACTTCTTCCGGTACGCTTTCCTCCGTCACCGCCGAAACTACTTCTTCCGTATTTTCTTCCGCAGCGTTTTCCGCTTCAAACCGTTCTTCTTCGTTCATCATTTCTTCTGTCACGTCCATTCGTGTCCTCCGTTCTGACTCTTTTCACCGACGCCTGCGCTCCCGCGATGCTCCAGGAAACATTTCCCCGTTACAAGGAAACGCCCCCGAGATCATCACAGTATCGCAAAGTCCTCCCCGAGGCTCACACCTCCTGCATCCTGCGCGCGTTCGATGATGATATCATCAAAGATCTCCTCCTGCCGGATCGTGATCTGTCCGAGTTTCATCAGTTCCAGGATCACCAGGAACGTCACGATGATATCGATCCTTCTCGTCTGCTCCTGCAGCAGATCCCGGAAGGAGCAGATCTCATGCGCATTCAGATAGGCAAGGATCTCTTCCTGCTTATTTCCGACCGAGACTTCATCCTTCGTGATCGTCCCGAACTTCGAGCGGATCGGATCGACGCGGTCCTCGACCCGTTTGAGCATATCATGGTAGATGCCGCTGAGTTTGCGCAGATTGATATCGCCCAGCAGCGTCTCATAGTTCACCGGCTCTTTATAGTTCTTGATGATGTCGGGCATGGTCGGCTGTTTATAAACAGACTTCCCGGCATCCACAAAACGGTCTTTGAGTTCAAATGCCATATACTTGTACATCTTATATTCCAGGAGTTTCTGAACCAGTTCCGCACGCGGATCTTCTTCCTCGCCCTCCTCGTTCTTCTCCCGCGGCAGGAGCATCCTGCACTTGATATCGATCAGGGTGGCCGCCATGACCATAAACTCACTCATCTGGTTTAAGTCCCTCTGGTCCATGTTCCGCACATAGTCCAGATACTGTGCCGTGATCTCCGCAATGGGGATATCATGAATATCCACCTTGTTTTTCTCGATCAGATGCAGCAGAAGATCCAGCGGTCCCTCAAAGACCACCTCGACTTTATACTCCACTTTATCCTCGATCTTTTCTTCGATCCGGTTTTCGATCTTATAAGAAATGCTTTCCACGTTCTTCTACTCCCTCACCTTTTATGCTTTTTTCAGCTCGACTATGAGCAGTTCCACGGGGTTAAATACCCGGATCGGGAACGTATGCTCTCCGATCCCGCGGCATACGATCTGCGTATGTCCGCACTCCCGATAGACCCCTCCCGTAAATCTCGGAAAGATCTGCAGCCTCGGGTTGATCACACCGCCGAGTCCCGGGATCTCCATGATCCCACCGTGATAATGTCCGGAAAAACTCAGATCCGCTCCCCATCTCGCATACACCGGAATATGCGCCGGATTATGTGCGAGCAGGATATTGTAAAGATCTTTTCTCCTTGCTCCCACTTTGGCCGAGATGTACTCCGGCGGCAGGATCCTGTTACGTCCGTTGTAGAAAAACTCCGGCAGATCCAGCCCGCTCAGACGGATGCCGTATTCCTCCAGGATCGTACTTTCATTGGAAAGCACCACGGCTCCGGCCTTCCGGAAACGCTGCAGCATGTCACGGTACGTGAAACTGAACTTATCCGGTCTCCAACGCACTCTTGCTTCATGGTTTCCGATCGCAAAATAAACGGGAACGTCTTTGGCCAGTTCCCGGATCAGGGTTTCCGCCGTATCCACACTGCCGGGAATACTGTACCCCAGATCCTTCGCCGTCATGATATCACCAACCATCAGGACCGCATCCGGCTGTTCTTTCCGTATCCTTTCGATCAGCTCCCGGTTATCTTCTCCGTACTTTCGTCCGTGCAGATCGGAGATCACGGCGAAACGGATCTCTTTCCGGATCTTCCCGGACCGGATCCGCAGCCTTCTCGTCTTGATGTAATGGATGTCATGCCAGATCACACCGCTGAATAATGAGCATAAGCAGGAGATCAGAAATATCAGCAGACTCAAAAAAATGCCCCCGTTCGTCTCTATATGTTGGCGCAACGAGAGCATTATAGCACAAGATATGGTGTTTGGGAAGAGCTTTTTTTGAACCTCCCGGGAAAAGGGGATTTCCTGATCTACAGCCGGACCAGTCCGCGTTCTTTCAGTGTTTGCACGGTCTTCAGCATTCCGTATGCCCCGTGCGGCCAGGTAAGACCTCCCTGGAAATACACATTATACGGTTCTCTTAAAGGACCGTCCGCCGACAGTTCAATGGACGAACCGGAGACGAACGCCCCTGCCGCCATGATGACCGGATCATCGTAGCCCGGCATATCCCAGGGTTCCGGCGTGACATGGGAATCCACGGGAGCCGCCGCCTGTACCGCCTCGCAGAACGCACACAGCCGTTCGCTGCTCTCCAGACGGATCGCCTGAATGATGTCGTATCGCGGTTCGCTGCCGTTCGGAAGCACAAAGAAACCGAGCCTCTCGTACAGGTTTGCCGCAAAGATCGCGGTCTTCAGTGCGGAAGCCGTCACCGTCGGTGCCAGAAAAAGACCCTGGTAAAACGCAGGAAGGATCCCGAGTGACGCTCCGACCTCTTTCCCGAGTCCCGGGGAAGTCAGACGGTATGCCGCATTTTCCACGCACTCTTTTTTGCCGACGATATAACCGCCGATCGGACATAAACCGCCGCCGATATTCTTGATCAGCGATCCGACGCACAGATCCGCTCCCACTTCCGTCGGCTCGACCGGCTGGACAAATTCACCGTAGCAGTTATCCACCATGATCGTCACATCGGGTTTCACTTTCCGGATATGTGCGATCAGCTCGCCGATCCGTTCCACGGACAACGTGGGTCTTGACTGATAGCCTTTGGATCGCTGGATCGTGACCATCTTCGTTTTTTCGCCGATGGCAGACGTGATCCCGGGATAATCAAAACCACCGTCCGGCAAAAGATCAACCTGCCGGTACGAGATGCCGTATTCTTTCAGGGATCCGCTGCGGTGTCCGGCGTCTGCCCCATGGCTTTCCCCCGCTTCGCGTATCCCGATCACTTCCTCCAGCGTATCATAAGGTTTCCCGACCGGACTTAACAGTTCATCTCCGGGACGCAGATTACTCATCAGGGCAAGGGCAAGCGCATGCGTACCGCAGGTGATCTGCGGCCGGACCAGCGCGTCCTCCGCACCGAAGATCTCCGCATACACTTTTTCCAGCGTATCCCTTCCGAGATCGTTATAGCCGTATCCCGTCGTACCGAGCAGACATGCTTCGGAAACCTGATGGGACTGCATCGCTTTCAGCACTTTCAGCTGACAGTATTCCGCATTCGCATCGATCTCTTCAAAGCGCTCTTTGAGTTCGTCGCGCACCTGTGCTCCGAAGGCTGCGACCTCCTCGCTGATGCCCATTTCCCTATATAGTTTTTTTACCGTTTCCGTCATCATCGTAATTCCCTGCCGATCCGTTCCATTTCGTCCGCGATCTCCTTCGCGGCATCCTTATAGTTCGACCGGTCCAGCCAGATCACATCTTTTTCCCGCTTAAACCAGGTCAGCTGTCTTTTGGCAAAATGTCTGGTATCCCGTTTGATCCGGTAGACCGCTTCCTCCATCGTAAACGCTCCGTTCAGCGCATCATAGATCTCCTTGTAACCGAGTGCCTGCATCGCCGTGTAGGTACGCGCGATCCCGGCTTCCATGAGCCTTCGTACTTCTTCGACCAAACCAAGATCCATCATGCGGTCAACCCGCGCATCGATACGTGCATAAAGTGTTTCCCGCTCATCCGTGATCACAAAGAATCTGTGATCGAATGCCGCAGGGCGCCTGCGTTGCTCCTCATTATGTTCGGAGATCGGCATCCCGGTCTCGTGATGATACTCCAGCGCGCGGATCACCCGCTTTACATTTTTTTCATGAATGTTCTCGCAGCTTTTCGGATCCGCTTCCCGAAGCATCTCATACAGGACTCCCGTTCCTTTTTCTTCGGCCAGCCGCTCGAGCTCCCGACGGTATCTCATGTCCGTCTCTTCCTCGGTAAACTCGATATCATACAGGACCGACTGGATGTAAAACCCGGTTCCCCCGCAGAGGATCGGTATCTTCCCCCGGTCAAGGATACTGTCGATCGCTTCTTTTGCCAGTTTCTGAAAAAGCTTGATATTAAAATCTTCCGACGGATCCAGGATATCGATCAGATGATGCGGCACCCCCCGCATCTCCTCCTTCGTGATCTTTGCCGATCCGATATCCATCCCGCGGTAGACCTGAACCGAGTCGGCCGATACGACCTCTCCTCCGATCCTGAGTGCCAGTTCCACTGCGGCGTCGCTCTTTCCGACTGCCGTCGGGCCCGCGATGATGATCAGCGGTTTCATCCGACGATCCTCTTAAACTTCCGTTCCAGTTCCGTCCGGCTCATGGAAAAGATCGTCGGTCTTCCATGCGGACAATGGTACGGATTTTTCAGCGTCAGCAGTTCATCCAGCACCGTTTCCATCTCCTGTGCCGTGATCGCGTCGCCGCCTTTGACCGCCGACTTGCAGGCAATGGTCGCAAGAACATGGTCGATGATCTTCGGCGTATCCGTCAGTCCCTTTACGGACAGTTCGCTTAAGATCTCCAGAAACAGCTGTTTCGGATTCTTCCGGTATAGCTCATACGGGATCTCCGAGATCGCGTATTCGCTTCCGCCGAAGTGCTCGATGGAAAACCCCATCCCCTTCAGATATTCCTGATACGATTCCAGCACTTCGCTCTCCGAAAGAGACAGCGATACGATGATCGGCGGATCACAGTGCTGCGTATACACCTCATGCGCGGCATACTGTTCCACGAGACGCTCGTAATTCACCTTTTCATGCGCCGCGTGCTGGTCAACGAAATAGAGTTTGTCCTGATAGGAAAACATCCAGTAGGTATTAAAGATGCATCCGATCAGACGGTACTGCTTTCTGGCATTTGCGGAGATGACCCGCTCTTTCGGAAGGATCGACATCTGCTCCGCTTTCGGGAAATAACCCTTTTCTTCTTTTCGTTCGTCCGGATCTTCCTTCGTCTCCGGCTTACGGTATTCAGTGACCTGCGGCTCCGCCTCGTTCTCCGAAAAATCCACATCAAAGATATCCCTGTTTTCTTTCGTGATCACAGGAACCGGCTCCGTTGCCTCCGGCGTCACCGTTGCGGCTTCTTCTTCCCGGTTTTCCGTAGATCCCTTCGTTGTTTCCGTCCTCGCGGCATCTTCCTTCCCGGACCGCGGGGAAGTGCCGGCTGATCTATCCGATACCTGCACCCGGCGGGCCGCCTCAAAGGGCTCCGGCGTTTCGGCCGAAAGGACCGGCTCGGCTGCTTTTTCCAGTTCCGCCTCCGGGATCATCTCAGCAGCATGCAGGGTCGCGGATACCGCTTCGTTCATGCAGTCAAACATCAGCTGCCGGTCGTGAAAACGGACATCCATCTTGGAAGGATGCACATTGACATCCACCCGGGTCCCGTCCATGGTGATATGAAGCACGCAAAAGGGAAACTTATGCTGCATGGTATAGCCGCGGTAACCCTCTTCGATGCTCTTTGCGATCACATCACTGCGGATATATCTTCGGTTCAGATAGTAATTCTCGAAGTTCCGGTTCGGTCGGTTGCAGGAAGGCTCTCCGATATAACCGTCGATACGGATCCCCTCTTTTTCAAAACTGACCGGTACCACATTTTTTGACATTTCCCTGCCGTAGATCCGGTAGATCACTTCCCTCAGATCCCCGCTTCCGGAAGTCATAAATCTGGTCTTTCCGTTTTGAATGAACTTATAGGAAATATCGGGACGCGCCAACGATAAATGTTCCATCAACTCTTCGATGGCGTTCCCCTCCGAGACCGGAGTCTTCAAAAACTTTCTTCTTGCAGGAATGTTATAAAAAAGATGAGAAGCTGTGATCGTCGTACCGTCCGGCGCACCGATCTCCTCGATCTCGCCAAACGTCCCGCCTTCAACCTCGACTTTATGTCCGAGCAGTTCTCCGCCCCGTTTGGTAATGAGTGTCACTTTACTTACGGACGCAATGGAAGCCAGGGCCTCTCCGCGAAAGCCCATCGAAGAAAGACGCTCCAGATCCGAAATGTCACGGATCTTGGAAGTCGCGTGTCTTAAAAATGCATTGGGGATATCTTCTTCATAGATGCCGCTGCCGTTATCCGTGACACGGATAAACTCAATGCCGCCTCCTCTGATCTCTACGGTGATCGCATCCGCCCCGGCGTCCATCGCATTTTCCACGAGTTCCTTTACAATGCTCGCGGGACGTTCCACCACTTCGCCGGCTGCGATCTGGTCAACGGTATGATGATCCAGGACCTGTATCGTCTGCATCGGTACCGCTTATCTTCTGCCTGTAAATGCCAGTTTTTCCAGCTGTTTTCCCAGTTCCCCGTTTCCGAAATTAACGTAGCGGGGTGCTGCGCAACCTACGTTCGCCACGACTCTGGCATTCCCGTCCAGCAGACATTCCGCCTGAAGCATCAGGGCTCCCAGCGGTACATGATAATCACTGGTAACCAGGACCAGTGTATTGACCTGCGGATATTTGCTCTGTAAAAGCGGAACCGATTTCATCGCATTCTCGCTGGTCTGATAAGATGCATCCTCAATAATGACACGGGAAGCATCCACGCCGTGTTCGATCAGCCAGTTCCCCATCACTCCGCCTTCGGAAGCGGCATAGTTACCGCCCGCGGTATGACCGCCGGTGCAGAGCACATAAGAATTGGGATACATCTGCGCGCAGCGAAGCGCCGTCTGACAGCGGTTTTCCATCTCCGGACGTATCGTTCCGTTAGCATTCAGTCCGCAGCCGAGTACGACAAAGCAGAGACTGTGATCATTCGGAAGACTTCCGGGGAGCGCGGGATCGCTGCCGGAGTTCACATTATACTTCGTAATGAATCCGGGCTGATTGACTTCGTCCCAGTAGGCGAAGATCTCTTCCCAGATCCTGGCACGTTCGTCCGGGCAATTGGCCAGTTCCGCCACCATGGAATCGATATTTCCGCCGTACCGTTTGGTACGGATCATACTCTTGATCTGATCTGCGTTGTAAGCAACGTACACGGGCTCCTCTTCAACAGCAGCCGTATCTTCACTCTCGCGCGTCTCATGCTCCCCGCTCTCTTCGGAAACCGCCGCATCTTCCTGCTCGCTCTCGTCTTCGGAAGTAACAAGCGTATCGGAATCCTCCTGCGACGAGTCACTGTCTTCCTCGGTATCCGTTTCCTCATTTTCATCGGAAGCATCCTCTTCGTTCAGATCTTCCGCATCGGCATTCTCCGTATCTTCCGTATCCGTTTCATCCTCAAACACTTCATCCTCGGAAAGACCACCCATGACGACCCCCGCGACATCTTCCACATACAGCGGATAACGTACATGATCCCCTTCCTGCCCCGCGGTTCCGGTCTCATCGTTTTCCGCAAGAAGAACCGTCTCGAGATAATCCTCTTCGGTGATATCCATACCGATGACACCGTAAGTCGCGGCACTCAGATAGAGAGCCGGCGCCTCTTCCCCGCTGATATTGTCTCCAAGCACAATCGGAGCTCCGGCATACGCACGGATCCCTGCACCGCCGGTCTGATACAGCGAAAAAGCAAAAACAATACCGATAAGAAAACAACCGCCCAGGATCTGAAGCGTTGCCTTCCTATCGGTCTTCTTTTTTCCGTACGTCCTTATCGAAGGTCTTTTTACAAACGGTTTTTTCATACCTAAATATTATAGTGCTTTTCTGGGGGGATGCGCAAGTGCCATATCTGGTTGCGCAGGGAGTGTCTAAACACAAGATAAGCAGTTATTCAAATACGAGTTCGTCATCCGACAGACTCGCGGCATCCAGAGCGATATAATCGTACTCATTCAGTCCGTAAGCCGTATTGGATTTCACGATCGCATACTCCTCGTTCTGGTACAGGATCACAACGCGCCGGAAATCCGCATATCCTTTGTTGATATTGTAAACTCCGACCAGTTCCCCCTTCTGACTCACCGCAAACTCCGACATGCTTTCCGGTTTGATCAGATAATCACCGATCCGAAGCTGGGTATCGTCAACATAGTAGTAGTCGTCGTCCTCCGCATATACTTCCAGCTGCATTTCCTCCGACGATGCCGTACCGTCCGAAAGGAACGTCTTCCGCAGGAAGATCAGCGTATTCTCTTCCCCCTCCGTCAAAAGATAATCCTTCGGAACGAGAAAGAATTCTTTGTGTACGATGGAAGACACCGGGATCTTCAGTCCCTCTCCGTTGCTTTCATCCAATTCTACATCGAGATACCGGTCCGTACAGAAATTCAGCAGGGAATTATTGAATGCCAGACGGACATAGGTCGTGTTCTCATCGTAAGGAATAAGCTCCGTCACCTGTCCCCAGAGTTCCTGCCGGTTTTTCAGAAACTTGACCTTTACATAGCCTTCCCCCTGCATCTCGACAGCCCGTTCCGGATCTACACCGATCAGGATGCTCCAGTCTTCGGAAGTGATCAGCTTATACACCGGATCTCCCTCCGCCACCAGACTGTTTCCGAGCAGCTGCGACTTGGGATGCGCCTCCTCGTCGATCAGGTTCTCTATGGAGTTGTCCGAAACGCTCTCGAGACCGTCCGTGTGATATACCACGTATCCGGCCTCGCCGGCATAGTTCAGCCGAACCAGATCCGCCGAATGCGCGGAAGAGATATCTGCCAGGGAGCTCAGTACATTGCTGTTTGCCAGTTTCAGGAGGCTGCCGTTTAGGCGGTAGTCAAAATCATAACATTCCTGAAACTCCTGCGGAGAAAAGTTGCCCGCAAAGTCCACGATCTGTGAGCGCAGTTCCGCCAGGCTCTGCTCATCCAGCGACGATTCCCCGTCATTCCGGTTCAGCAGATCGTTCAGGCTTCCGGTCTCGTCGATCGCATAGAGCAGATCACCCACGCCTACATGTTCGCCTTCTCTTGCAAAATAAGCGATATATCCGGTCTGCGATGCCGGTACGATCTCCTCTTCCCGCTGCAAGACCGCGCGGAACACGCGGTTGACCGCAAGTTCCCCGGCACGCACCTGATAGGAAGAGATCTCTTTCCTTCCGAGAACCGTGATAAACTGCCAGATCAGATAGACGAGAAAAAGGACGACGAAGAAAGTACAACGTCGTCCCCATTTTTCATCCATTACGAGTCCGTGTTTATGCTTAGCCATCTCTCCTCACGGCCGGTCTTAAAGCGCCGCGATCACGTTCTCCTGATAGGAAGCCGGAATCTCGCTCTTATCTGCGGCAATGCTGACGCAGAAATCGATCCCGCTCTTCTCACTGAGTGCTTTAAACTTATCCAGAACCTTCTCCAGAACATCATTGTCCACGCAGCAGATCTTTTTGAAGTTATCAAAATACAACTGCTCCAGATCATGATCCTGGGAAATGATCCCGCAGATAAATCCGTAAAACTCATCACTGGTAGAGAACGTGTACTCGGACACATCCACCAGACGGATCTTGTTATTCAGTTCATACATGTGCTTGGAATTCTTATCGAGATATACGATATTGCCGCTCGCTTCCTTGATCTCCCGATTGACCTTGTCGAGCATCAATGAGGTCTTTCCCTTTCCTTCGTTACCGACGATCAGCTGTATCATTGGACTATACCTCCGCTTTCTAGATGATAATATGATTATAGCCTAATTCTCAGGAATATACAAGCAAAAAATCTGCTCTCTAATTTGTAGAAAGTGTATCCTCAATGAGCTGTTTTGCGGTCCGGTACAGCCCGTCCGTGTCCTCCGCTCCCATGACGACCGCGATATAGGGAGAGGACGTCTGATCCAGCGCGTAAAGGATGATACACTTCCCGGCTGCATTGGTCGATCCGGTCTTTCCGCCGATGATCTCGATCCCGTCGGCAAAGCTGTAATTCTCCGTCAGGAAACGATTGGTCGTGATGATGTCCTTCGACGTCAGGGATCCGTCCGCCGCGGTATACTCCACGGTCATCTTATCCGTATGGATCATCTCCTGAAACTCCGGATACTTCAGTGCCGCCTGAAACATCAGATACAGATCGTACGCCGTCGTATAATGCTCCTCCGAGGTCAGTCCGTGCGGATTCGTAAAGTTCGTATGCGTCGCACCGAGCATCTCCGCCTTTTCGTTCATCATCGCAACGAACGCCTCCTCGCCGCCGGCCACATGCTGCGCAAGCGCGAGTGCTCCGTCGTTTGCGGAATAAATGACCGTCGTATAAAGAAGGTTCTTCAGGGAGATCCGGTCTCCTTCTTCGAAGCCGAAAAGCTGGGCACCGCTCTCCGCGATCCGGACATCTCCGATCGTAACCATCTCATTGAGATCCGGGCAGTTTTCCAAAACGATCAATGCGGTCATGATCTTCGTCAGGGAGGCCGGGCTTAAACGCTCATTGGCATGATAGGAATACGCCACTTCCTTCCGCTCCAGATCATAGATACACGCTGCGGTCAGCGATCCCGTAGAGATCTCACTGGAATCCGTGATATCTTCGGCAGTCGCACAGAGCTCATCCGCAAAAAAAGGAGCTTCCACCGAGTCGCTCTGTTTCTCCATCGAAAAGAAACGGTTATTGTCGAGCGATCCGTACGGCAGCGGGATCTCCTCTTTTCCGCAGCCGCCGGTCAGGCCTGCCGCGATCAGTGTACAAAGTATTAAGGATTTAATCCTGCTTATAGGCTTCACGCCACTCCAGTTCTCCTCTTTCCAAAGATTTGATGATCAGTTCCGCGCTCGCAAGATTGGTCGCCAGCGGGATATTGTGCATGTCGCACAGACGGAGCAGATGATTGGCATCGATCTCATGGGACATCGGACTTAAAGGATCACGAAGAAAGATCACCAGGTCGATCTGGTTATGTTCGATCTGGATACCGATCTGCTGCTCACCGCCGAGATTGCCGGAGAGGAACTTATGGATCGTCAGGTTCGTGACCTCCTCGATCAGGCGGCCCGTCGTCCCCGTCGCATAGATCTCATGCTTGCTCAGGATCCCCCGGTAGGCAATGCAGAAATTCTGCATCAGTTTTTTCTTTGCATCGTGCGCGATCAACGCGATCTTCATTCCGATACCCCCTTATCTTCCTGTAAAAGCTCCGTAAACGAGATGGTTCCCGCCGGTCTTGCGGTTTTGCGGTGCAGCCCGACGCTTAAGACAAAGCCCATCCCCGCGTATAACGTGATCAGCGAAGTCAGACCGTAACTGACAAACGGCAGCGGCAGCCCCGTATTCGGCAGGAGCCCCGTCGTAACGCCGATATTGATAAAACTCTGAAAACAGACCAGCGAACCCATTCCGTAACAGATGATGCTTCCGGCCAGTTCACTTGCTTTCGTCCCCACCAGAAAGCATTCCCACGCGATCAGCATTTCCAGCACGATCACCGTGGCCCCTCCGGCAAATCCCATTTCCTCTCCGATGATGGCAAAAATAAAGTCCGTCTGCGGTTCCGAGATATATTTCCCGTTCTTCACGGAACCGACTTCATTATTGTTCAGGCCTTTTCCGAACAACTGACCGGATCCGATGGCCATGATCGAGTTCTGCTGCTGGAACGCCTCCGCCAGCGCATATTTATCCGGCTGCAGCCATGCCAGGATTCGCTTCTGCTGGTAGTCCTCGATGATCTCCTGATCGGGCTGCAATACCAAAAACAGTGCAACGACCACCACCGGTATCGTGACTGCCGCCAGGATATAGATCAGTTTGCGGCTCACCCCGCCGACGTACATGACCGTACAGAAAATGATCACGATCATGATACTGGTCGACATATCCGGCTGCTTGTAGATCAGTACGAAGTCGATCAGAAAGGTCAGCAGAGAGATGAACAGCACCCGGACTGTATTCAGATCTTCTTTGTGCTTCATTATAAACTGTGCGAAAAAAAGTATCAACAGGATTTTTGCCGCTTCCGAAGGCTGGAAACGGATCCCGGCGATCTCGATCCAGCGCTGGGAATTGTTCGCGGAATCACCGATCTGATTGACCAGCACCAGAAGCGCAACATTCACGATATATATGATCCAGTACAGCTTCAGGATGAGCTTATAATCAAAGAACATCAAAAAAGCCATCAGGAAGATCCCGACGATCACGCCGGCGAGCTGTCTCGTCTGCAGGGACTCCTTGGCACTCCCGATGGCAAGCACGCCGATCACCGAGATCGCGATCAGCCATACAATGAGACGGAAATTGATATTTTTAAACTGCAGTTTCTGTTTCATCAGTCTCCTCCGGAGATCACAACGGCATCGGACGCCGTTCCGTCCAGAAGCGCGTCGGTATCTCCGATATCAAAGTAATACTGGAAAACATCGCAGGCAACCTGTGCGGCAAAATCAGAGGAATAACCGTTCGCGATACGGACCGCAAGAGCGATCTCGGGTTTCCCGTAAGGCGCATAGCCCACAAAAAGTGCATGGTTCGGTTTATTCGTTGCCTCCTGAGCCGTTCCGGTCTTTCCGGCCGCAGCCAGTTCGATCTCTTCGAAATACTTCTTGTCCTCCACGACGCGTCGCATTCCCAGATGGATCGCATCCCACAATGACTCCGGGAGATCAATCCGGTTTCTGACATCAGGCTCATAATAATATGAGCCCACATCTCCCCGCTTGATCTCGTGGATAAGGCTTAAGCGGTAGACCGTACCGCTGTTTGCGACCGCCGTCACATAGCGCGCAAGTCCTACCGTGGTATAGTTATGGGTACCCTGTCCGATGGCGGAAGGAACCGGATACTTGTCGGACACTTTAGGCTCCGCCTCCGCAATCTCAACGCCGCTCGTTTCACTCAGGCCGAACAGATCGGCATACTTCGCCAGACGGTCGATACCGGTATGATCGTTGTATCCCGTCCCGTCATTTGCCAGTCGGTAACCCACTTCGTAAAAGAAGCAGTTACAGGAGTTCGCAATACCTCCGGAAAGTGAAAGCGAACCGTGGCTGCCCGGGAAGATCCAGCAGTTATGCACGGTACCGTTCAGCTTGGTAAACGTACCGCTGCAGTGGATCGGTGTCTGGGTCGTGATCACGCCTTCCTGTACGCCCGCTACGGAGCTTACCATCTTAAAAGTCGATCCCGGCGCCGTCCTCTGCTGCGTCGCATAGTTCCAGAGAGGATTCGAACGGTCCTGGGACAGCTTTGCGAGATACGCGGAATCCGCCGTATTGGCGAGACGGTTATTGTCATATCCCGGATAGGAAACCAGGGCCAGCACCTCTCCGTTATTCGGATCCGTAACGACCACCGATCCCGTACACGGTTCGAGACCGAGCTGTGCCGGCGTCAGATACAGGTTCGTCAGCATATAGACAATGAACCCGTAGGGCGAGATCTGGCCGTTCTTCAGAAGTTCGATCTTCTGTACCGGTACCTGTACCGCATCCTGCTCCCACAGAACGAGGCAGACCTGTCTCGGCGTGATATTGTCGTACAAAAGCATATACTTGTAGAGTTTCTGGGAAAAGGTCGTATTGTTCTGCAGGTGGGAGATCGTATACTCCACAAGTGCGGCATAGATCTCTTCGGAATCCGCGTACTGGGATGTCAAGGTCAGTTTATCGATGTCGATCCACTGCATTGCGATGCAGTAATGCAGATACTCCCGGAGCGAGATCGTCTCCTGCACGCGCCATGCAAGATAGGTCGTGTCGGTGGTATCGATCTCCTCCGTGCGGATCACGCCGTAATTGGAGGAACCCAGCATCGATATGATAAAACTCTGGTACTCCTGGTCTTCCTTCGGCAGATCCCGATAGGCGGTATCCGAATTCATCATCTGATCCCGTACCCGGTCCAGCACGCTTTCCTGTTTTCGCAGGAACGCATTGTAAACGGCCGCCTCGTTTTCTCCGGCATAGGATTTCGACATATGATTCATATCGATCACATTGTTTTCAAACAGAGCCGTATAGACGTCATATACGGGGATCAGGCGGTTACGTCCGGTCTGTTCGATCGTTTTCTCGTTCCGGAGTTTTGCAACAAGGATACCGGCGATCTTCTGTTCCAGCAGCCGGTAACAGGCTCTCTGCAGCGAAGCATCGATCGTCAGATATACGTCGCTTCCCGCCGTCGGCAGGACGATATTCTGCGAAGAGATGATCCGGCCCATGTGATCGACATATACGGTCTCCGAGCCTTTATTCCCGCGCAGTACGCTTTCCATCGAATACTCGATCCCGGTCTTTCCGACATAATCCGTCGTTTCGTAATCCGGGTTTTCCAGCACATAACTCTCATACTCCTGCTGGGAGATCCGCCCCGTATAGCCGATGACCTGCGAAAAATAAACCGCACTGTTGTACCGGCGTATCGTATCCTCCGCGACCGCCACGCCCTGCAGGCTGTTTTCGTTTTCCATGATATCCGCCACGGTCTTATCCGATACATCGGTCGCTACGGTCGTCGCAACATATTTCTGGAACGCGTTCAGGCTCAGCTGGTAACGGATCACGCAGATCTTCAAAATATCCTCTTTGGAATACCCCATCATCGGAAAGAAAGCCACGACATTTTTCTCGTCATGGGAATAGCTTCCGATCCCGTATTTGGCACTGGAGGCAAGATATTCGATGACCTCATCCGGATTCGCATTCCGCTCCACATACAGAAGATCTCCGGTCGAAGCCCGTCCGTAGAGATCTGCAAGAAAACGCAGATGCTGCGTCCCCTCATAGGAGAAACTGTAGTTTCCGGCTTCGTCGAGATAGATCCCGAAATCACAGATCACGGTATCCCCGTTCTTTTCGATGATACGGATCATATTCATGATGATCGCGTTCAGCGTCTCGTTCTTCCCGGATCCGGACTCGATCGTATCGGTGATCGTGACGGAATACGCCAGTTCGTTGTAAGCCAGCAGCTCTCCGTTCCTGTCGTAGATATTCCCGCGCGTCCCCGGGATGCTCAGTTCCTTTTCGATACTTAAGGTGAAATGGTCAAAATACTCATCCCCGTGCACGATCTGAAGCGAAAAAATACGTACGATCAGCGTACAGCCGATCAGGATCAAAAAAAGAAACGGCACAAAAAAGCGTGACGTCAGAAAGCGTATGATCTTTTCCCTGACTTCCGAAAACACTTAAGTCCCTTCCTCCAGATCCGAAAGTTTTTCCGTCTGCGTTTCCGCCGGTGCGGACACGAAACGCCGCTCCAGGATAACGAGCAGCGGAAATACGATGACGGCAAAAGCCAGCGTATAAAGCACCTCCGGCAGAACGATCTTCCGGAGATAAAAGCGGAAACAGAAATTCCCCCGCAGGACGTAAAACAAAAGATACTCCAACATCAGTGCCGCGAGATCGCCAAGTACGATCACGGCCAGCGGCATACGCACATCCTGTTCTTCATAGCGGGAATGCGCCAGTCCGCAGACATAACCGATGTACAGGTAGATGAGCGCATGGATCCCGACGACATTCATGTAAAACGAATCCAACAGAACCCCGCAGGCAAAGCCGGTATAGATCCCGTCCCGTTCCCCGCGCAGGATCGCATAGATCCCCGTGATCATGACCAGAAGATTGGGGATCGCTTTCCCGACCGAAAAATACGGCATCACAGTCGTCTGCAATAAAAAAAGCAGGAGCACGACAAGGATGCTGCTTCCCCATTTTTTAACGGTTTCACTTTGCATCTGTCTGCTCCTCTCCCGTCGTTTCCTTGGTCTGCGTGATGATCAGGACTTCGTTCAGGTGCTCAAAATCCACGACCGGCGTGATGTGTCCGGATTTCGTCAGCTGGTTATTATCGGGCTCTACCGTCGCGATATAGCCGATCAGCAGTCCCGGAAGATATTTGTCGCTGATATTGGAGGTAACGATCTTGTCGCCCCGCTGCACTTCATCATCCGAATCGATCAGCTGTGAAAACGAGATCATTCCCTGTTCGATCAGTTCCATGTTTCCGCTGACGATCAGGTGGTCCTGCGTATGGAGTACCGTTGCACTGACATTGGTCCCGTCGGAAATGATCGATTCCACCCGCGAATAATCCTTTGCGACCTGGGTTACGATCCCGACGAGTCCGGATCCGGCGATCACGTTCATCCCCGGACGTATCCCGTCCAGTTCCCCCTTATCGATCAGGAAAGAATAAAACCAGTTACTGGAATTGGATGCGATGATATGTGCACCGACTTTTTCGTAATCGGTATACTGCTGATCAAGCGCGTACAGTTCCCGGAGGCTCGTAAGTTCGTAACGGTCCTGCATCAGCAGGGCGTTTTCGATCTCCAGTTCATCGATCTGGTTCTTTAACTGTTCGTTTTCTTCGCGTAGCTCGGCGATCGTCTTTTTCTCATCGGACATTGCCACGAGACGGTCGGCGAAAGACGCGATCCCCTTTTGAAACGGGATGATCGCCCGTCCCACGGTATTCCCGATCAGAACGCCGCCGTTCTCGCTGCGGAAGGTCACAAAAATGAGCAGTGCACAAAGGATCGTAAAGATAAGAAGAACATATTTGACCGGGATCGACCGGTGTTCCTTTTTTTTCTTTACTACGGGACACATGTTACTTTCCGGGATCTACGGCAAGCGCAAGCGTGCTGAAATACTCCTCCCGCATCACCGTGGAAAGACCTTTGATCACGGAGCCGATCGGCTCGTCGTTCATATTCACGCGAAGTCCCGTGCTCTCACTGGTCATCTCTGCAAGATTACCGACCTGTGCCGCACCGCCGGACATATAGATGCCGTTCCTGTAGATATCCGCTCCGAGCTCCGGCGGAGTCCGCTCGAGCACCTGACGGATATTGTCGATGATCGAATTAAAGCTCTCCTCCAGGCACTGATACAGCAGTTTGGTGGAGATCTCTTTCTCAACGGGGAGACCGAGTACGATGTCGCGGCCGTAGACCACGGCATTTTTCCCCTGCGCGTCCACATCCCGCATTGCGATCTTAAGTTTCTCTGCGGTCTTGGAACCGATCACGAGACTGTATTCTTTTCGCACCGCGGCTTTGATCGTTTCATCAAACACCCGTCCGCCGACCTTGATCAGCCGGGACAACACGATCCCGCCGAGGGATAAAAGCGAGATCTCCGTAGTGTCGTATCCCACATCCACGACCAGAACACCCTGCGAGGTCTTGACATCGATCCCCATGCCGAGTCCGTCCGCGATGGCCTTTTCCACCGTATAGATCCGGCGGGATTTCACATTGGAATCCCGGATCAGGTCATAAAACGCCCTTCGTTCCACTTCCGTAACGTCGGTAGGGACCGCAATATAATAATCACAGGGCTTCGTCGAGCTCCTGGAAAGATCTCCGATAAAATAATGGATCAGCGTATCCATATTCCGGATATCCGCGATCACTCCGTTGACCACCGGGTAACTTACGGAAATATTATCCGGGGCCTTTTCATACATATCAAAAGCAGAATCGCCGTACGCGAAAAGCGTATCGCGCCCTTCGATGGCGATCATGTTCTTTTCCATAAAATAACTGTCATCCAGACCGTTATAGATCTTAATATTACTGGAACCGAGGTCGATCCCGAACGCATTCATGCTCAATGCGGCTGCCGCTCCTTTCGTAGCATAAGCAATAGCCCGCAACATAGTGCGGGCTATCGGAAGTCGAGATTAATACTTGCGCTTTCTTGCGGCTTCGGATTTCTTCTTGCGTCTTACGCTCGGCTTCTCGTAGTGCTCACGCTTGCGGATCTCCTGCTGGATACCTGCTTTTGCGCAGCTTCTCTTAAACCGACGTAAAGCGCTGTCCAAATCTTCATTCGGCTTTACTTCAATCTTAGACACCCTGTTTTCCCTCCCCTCAGCCGTAGCACTGATTAGAGTCGCGTATTATTTTTCCGCAACATACTCTGCTATTATATGGTACAATGTCGTTTCCGTCAACACTTTTTTCAGCGGGCGGTCCCGGAATGCTTTTACTGCCGATATCTCGTCCAGATACAGATCAGACCGCTGTCCAGTTCTTCCCACTTCACGAGGCGTCCCCAGTGGACCTTCCCGTTATAATTTCCCTCGGTCACGATGATGCCGCGATCCGTAATCTCCATTACGATGACCGAATGCTCCGATGTGCGTCCGGAAGGATAATACCTAACGATGTCTCCCACATGAAAGTTCGAATGATCGCTGCTTTTGATCTCGGACGCGTCATGCTCATTCCCGAAGATCGTATCGTTCACCAGAAAAGCATATGCCGCGCACTCATATCCGTTCCAGCCTCTGGAAAAGCCCTGATAAGTATAATACCCGAGCGATCTGTCCCAGCGCATCCCCTCCGGGAAGACAAGTTTTAATGCCTGTAACCTCACATAGGCAGCCTGTTCCGTTACCCCTGACGCGGAGACCGCTACATGGGCCGCGGGCGCATGCGGAAGCCGTCCTTCCTTCTGCCCATAAATAAGGTAATGCTGGTATAAAAGATTTGCATTATTTCCGAATGCTTCCCTGACATCCGGGTAAGTCACCGCATAATAGACCGGATCGAACGACGTTCCGTCCGGAAGCGGATAGCCCGCCGCTGCCGCGTCCGAAGGATCATACGGAAGACGTCCCTCGTTTTTCCCGCAGATAAGGTAATGCTGATAAAGCAGCGTTTCGTTCGTTCCGAACGCCGCCACCACATCCGGGTTGTTGGCAGCATAATAGTCCGGGTCAAACGTGCCGCCGTCCGGCATGGTCTTCGGCGCGGCATACACTTCGAGCGCCGGAGACGTCAAAGATAAGATCAGGGAAAGCGCAGCTGCCAGCATCCCCGAAAGCAGATATCTTGATCTTTTTCTTTCCATACTGTTCTCCTCGTCAAACAAGGTCCTATGGGAATACCCGTTTATGATATCCCCGCTTGCTGCTTTCTGTCAAGGACAGCCGCAGTTGTTTTTGTATCTTTTCGTTATGAAAAAAGCGTTTTTCAACCGACGAAAGAATGCGCGCCTCTTCTTCCCC
>Ga0310694_10001907_pt1 | contig 22453 bp, 15 predicted proteins | sample 174DNAGHGhighgp2_FD_203884 | JGI IMG/M metagenome (GOLD analysis project Ga0310694, IMG submission 203884) | Sheep rumen microbial communities from Palmerston North, Manawatu-Wanganui, New Zealand - 1742 DNA GHGhigh gp2 (v2) (version 2) | ecosystem: Host-associated > Mammals > Digestive system... | reverse complement strand
TCCAGATAGACGACCTTGGTCGAGAGGTATTCCTCGACGCCGTGTTTGCCATCAGCTCCACCGATACCGCTCTTCTTCTTTCCTGCATGGAATCCCTGCATGGCCTCGAAGTGCTCGCGGTTGATATACACCTCTCCGAATTCCAGTTCTCTCGACACCTTTGCAGCAATGTCGATGCTCTTGGTAAAGACAGAAGAGGCGAGTCCATACTCCACGTCGTTGGCCCATGCGATGACTTGGTCGATGTCGTCGAACTCGACAAGAGGCAGCACGGGGCCGAATGTTTCCTCATGGACGATGTCGAAATCCTGCTTCACATCGTCGAGGACAGTAGCAGCGTAGAAGTATCCCTTCTCTCCCACTCTCTTTCCTCCGCAGAGTAATTTTGCCCCCTGCTTGATGGCGTTGGCCACCTTGGCCTCCACGCTTTCCAGGGCACGTTTCTCCACGAGTGGTCCCATGTCTACATTGTCGTCCTTGCAGGGGTCTCCCACCTTGACGGCCTCCATCTTACGTACGATGATGTCGGTGAATTCCTTTTTGATGTCCTTGTGCACATAAACCCTTTCTGCGTTGTTGCAGATTTGTCCGTTGTTTCCGATGCGTGAGTCTACCACCCACTGTGCGGCAGCCTCAAGGTCGGCATCCGGGAATACGATGGCGGGAGCCTTTCCACCCAGTTCGAGCGACACCTTTGTGATGTTGTCTGCGGCAGCCTTCATGATGCTTTCTCCAGCCCCGACGCTTCCGGTGATGCTGACGATTCCAATCTTCGGGCTTGCAGCGAGAGCGTTGCCCACGACGGAACCTTTTCCGGTGACGACGTTGAACACCCCTGCAGGCAGGCCTGTCTCATCCACCACTTTTGCAAACTCGCAACAGTTCTCAGGTGTGAGTTGGGAAGGTTTGATGACGATGGTGCATCCTGTGATGAGAGCCGCACCGGCCTTTCTGGCAATGAGGAAGAACGGGAAGTTCCACGGCAGTATTCCAGCCACCACTCCGATGGGTTCCTTGAAGAGCATGATGGTTTCCCCCCTTCTGTCGCTGGGGATGATTTCTCCTTCAATGGATCGTGCGAATGTAGCCATGTAATCGAAATAGTCGGCAGTGACGGCGACCTCCACGGAGGCCCATGTCTTAGTCTTTCCCTGCTCTCTCATGATGATGTCGACGAACTCCTCGTGCCTTGCCCGTATACCGTCGGCCATTTTCTTGAGGTATGCCGCTCTCTCGATGGCAGGTGTCTTAGCCCATTCCTTCTGTGCCGCCACGGCAGCATCAAGAGCCTCGTCCACTTCTTCCACGGTGCCCTCAGGCTGTCTGCTGATGACTTCCTCTGTTGAAGGGTTGAGCACATCGATCCATTTTCCCGACTTGCTTTCAACGAACTTGCCGTTGATGTACATTTTTAGGTCTTTCATAAGGTTTTGTTTTAGTTAGATGAATATTGGGTGTTTTCCTTGAATTTCCCTTTTGAAGAAAAATCTTACAAATGTAGCAAAAAAACTGTTATGCACCAAGTTATTCAGATTTTTTAAGAAAAAAGTGTATGCGAAGCAGTCTTCTCCCACCAATGCATGCAACAACCGCGTGGCAGCGCCAATGAGTCGGCACAGCCACGCGGTTGTTGTCATGATGTGACTATTCAGTCTTCGCTTGCCTCTGTTTTCTTTCTTCTTGAGACCCTTTTCTTGGGTTTTTCCTCAGCAGGAGCGTCTTGTTTCACGCCAGCAAGTTCCGGGTCGATGAGGATTCTTCCGCAATATTCGCACACGATGATTTTCTTGTGCATTTTGATGTCGAGTTGCCTTTGTGGCGGTATTTTGTTGAAGCATCCTCCACAAGCGTCTCTCTGCACATAAACCACTCCAAGTCCGTTTCGTGCATTTTTCCTTATGCGTTTGAAACTGTAAAGGAGTCTCTCCTCTATTTTCTCTTCGAGAACCTTTGCCTTGTCCTTGAGTTTGTCTTCCTCCTCTCGTGTTTCCTGCATGATGGAGTCAAGTTCACTCTTCTTCTCCTCGAGCATCTGCATTTTCAAATCCACCTGCTCTTGGCTTTGCTTGAGCTGTTCTTCACGCTCTTTGATTCTCACCTCAGCTTCTCCGATTTTCTTTTTACAAAGCTCGACTTCCAGTTCTTGGAAGACGATTTCCTTGTTAAGCATGTCATACTCTCTGTTGTTTTTCACATCGTTGAGTTGTTCCTTGTATCGCGCCACAATGTTCAAAGCCTCTTCAATGTCTCCCCTTTTCTGGGAGATAGCAGTGTTGAACTCCTGTATCTCGTTGCTGATTTTGTCGATACGTGTTCTGAGTCCAGCTATTTCGTCTTCGAGGTCCTGCACCTCAAGGGGCAGTTCGCCTCTGAGCGCTCTTTTCTCATCGATTTGCGACAATGTGGTCTGCAACTGGAAAAGTGTTTCCAGTTTTTTCTCCACGGTCAAGTCTGTAGGATCTTTCTTTGCCATGTTGATTAAATATGTTGTGTAAAATCTGTTATAGATAGACGATGGGGTTGGTGTTGAGTTCTGTGATGCAGCACCTCACTCCTTTGCATTCTTCCTCGATGATGGATTTGAACAATTCGCTTGTGAATTGTTCGCTTTGGTAGTGCCCGATGACACATATCTGCACTTGCTGCTCGTGGTCGAAAAACTCATGGTAGTGCATCTCACCGGTGACGAAAGCATCTGCTCCCGCCCTCACGGCATCGTCAAGGAGGAATGCTCCGGCGCCTCCGCAAACGGCCACTTTCTTGACTTTCCTTTTGAGCAGTTGGTTGGCCTGGACGCATTTCACTTGGAAGGTGTCCTTGACCATCTTTATGAAATCATCGGCCTCCATCGGCACAGGCAATTCTCCTGTCACTCCGCTTCCGCCTTCCGCGCCCTCCACCATTTTCGGTGCGAGAAGTGAGATGTTTTCCAATCCCATTTTCTCAGCAATTTTGAAATTGACCCCTCCGACGGCGTTGTCGATGTTGGTGTGCATGGATATGATGGCGACATGGTTGAGGATGGCTTTCATCAGGCATCGCTGCACCATGTTGGCATCGGAAACCCTTTTGAGTGCCCTGAAGATGAGTGGGTGATGCGACACGATGAGGTTGCACCTTTTCTCTATTGCCTCGTCCACCACTTGCTCGGTGACGTCGAGACACAATAATGCCCCTGACACTTCCGTCTCTGTCAATCCCACTTGCAGGCCGGCATTGTCATAGCTTTCCTGCAGGGGCAGAGGCGCGAACTTTTCAAGGGCATTCAGCACTTCTTTTATTTTCACGCTTTCCAGCTTTAATATGATTGAAATGCAAAAATAATGATTTTTGCCAAAACACACCTATTTTATTGGCATAGTTTAACATCATTTAAGTTTCGGAGGAAAGAATGGGCTGTTCAGCGAATATCACTAAAACATAAAATGCTAAAATATTAAAGAATTTAGTGTTGTGCGGTTGCATCAATCTGAACACTCAAAAGATTTCCGTTCTGTAAAAAAAGTTTGAGCAAATAGCGATGTTAGTCACCCCTCCCCTGCAAAAGGCGAGGATATGCGCACCACCCTTTTGCTTACTGTCATTTTTTTAAGCAAAGCCAACGGGATCACTTTTTCTTGCTTCTTTGCATGAAATATTTTAGACCACTGAATATAAAAAGCCAACAAATCACAAACAACTGAGTCCACTTTTCAAAGTGGACTCATATACAAGATTCTACGATCCTATTTTCGCCATCTTCTTGTCAGTTGTTGCGTTCATTGAAATAGGAAACTGCTTTTTCTATTTTCCATTCATCCATCATCCTGTTGTAAGCAGCCGACTCCACACTCTCTTCCAGGCGGTCGTCGAGCATGGAGAAGAAGTCCATTCCAGTGATGCGTTCCACCTCATCGACAGACACCACATACTCGTTCATGTCCTTGTGCCCTCCCTTGTTGGGATAGATGAATCCTATGGCCTTTGTCTTTCTGTTGTCCGAGAGGAGCACCTTGAAGAAAGCGTCGGGCACAGCCACCTTATGACTCCCTATGGTTTGCCTCACCCCGTTGTAGAACACCGGCCCTGTGACGATGTAGATGTCACCCATCTCTTTCGCCCAATAGCGGCATTGTATTTCCAAGTCGTTCCAGTCTCCCTTGTTCAGGTCATGGTTCTGCGGGCACATGTTGGAGTACAGGAACGTTTGCCTTTGTGCTTTTGGGCTCCATTTATTGTCGCCCGAGGGGCACATGTGCCCCCTGTCGTATTTGGAGCGGAAGTAGTCGTCTGCCGTAGCCCTTGGCGCCGGCACCTCCATGTCTTCATAGAAATCCACCCCATCCCTGTAATTCTGTCCTTTGGTATGTGCCGCCGTGAGATGCCATGCCACCCAGTTGGGCACCTTCCTGTCTTTGTTGTAAGAGACGGTGTACCCCTCTCTCAAGAGCAATATTTCGCTGGTGTTCTTGAGCGGGGCGGGATATTCCATTTTCTGTTCCCTCCTCCTGCGCTCGTTGTTCGTGGTGCTTTCCCCGGAAGGCCTGGTGCTTTCCCCGGAAGACCTTTGGTCTACCAACCCAGGCACGATGCCCCCTTCCTCACTCCCCTTTTCATTGCCACCGTCACTTCTGAAGCCAGCACCAAAGTATCTTCCGAGTGCCAGAAGAGCGATGAGCAGAACCAGCATCAGCAGTTTGAAGACGGGCTTTCTTCCCATTTTCCCCAGTCCTTCCAAAATACCTTTTTTCCCTTTTCTTCCTTTTCCTTTACTCATGGCATTGCGGTTGAGGAATCACGAGCCAGTCATTGTCTTTATTGTTGAGTCGCCTTTGCCGGGTCGAGGTGCCTCTTTCTCTTGATATTCTGTTTTTTCATGGCATGTATTTCAAAGGGGAGGTCGTCCACGTCCTCCGCCTTGATGACCACGGGCATCCCCACGTAGGTGTAGTTGTCTCCCAAGTCCTTGATGTCCTTGTCGTGCAGCCTGATGCATCCCTCGCTGGCCCTTCCCGGAACACTTTCCTCGTTGTTGGTGCTTCCATGGATGCCAATGCCCTTGTGTCCATGTGTATCCAAGCGATGGAAATATCTTCCGTAGGAGAGGATGCTTCCCCTTCCGTCTCCGAAGTCATGCTCCCATCCCGATGCATCTACGATTTCAGTTATTGTGAAGGGGTTTTCCATGGTGCAATGAGGTGTTTTCATGTCCCCCTCCCTTTCCTTGTTACCCTTTTTGAGAGCGAAACAGCAGTCATATCTTGCCAGCATCACGGTGTCTTTACCTTGTGGCTCATAGACATAGAGGTAATAGTCTTTTTTAGACATGACAATGAAACATTTCTCTTTGTTTTTCATCTTGTCAGGATGGCTGAAGCTGTCGTCCGACGCCAGTCTTATGGTTTTATTGCCATACGACTCAACCACCTTCTCCCCCATTTCATCCCCGGAATACGGGAATGCCTCCTCCGCGGCCTTTCCCTGTTCCACTTTGTTTCCTTTGGTATCCACGTAAGACTTGCCATCGCCCTTCTTCCCCGGACATCCGATCAGCAGGACCAATGCAGCCGATACAACCAATGCAGTCACGAAAGTCAGCAAGCCTTTGGATTTCCTTTTTGTTTGTTTGTTTTCCATATTTTTGTATTCTATCAATATGGATGCAAAAATAAGAAAAAAAATGATATGGGCAAAACAAAAAAGCTTTTTTTGAGGTTTTCATATTCAAGAGGTTGGTCGAATGGAATGTTTTTCCTATTTTTGTAACATAAATGCAAACATCTCTATGGACCACCTGTATTTCCCTGCTGAATGGGAGCGCCAGCGGTGCATCCAACTGACGTGGCCCCATGCCGGCACTGACTGGGCAGACTGCCTGACGGACATCACAAAGACGTTCGTCGAACTGTCGTCCGTCATCACTCGCCACGAGCCGCTGTTGGTTGTCACTCCCGACCCGGCCTCCACCCATTCCACCCTGGCGTCACGTCTGTCGCCGGAAGCTCTCCGTCGCGTCACCTTCTTCCAGTGTGCCACCAACGACACATGGGCGCGAGACCATGGCGCCCTCACCCTTCTGCCTGTTGCCGGCAGCACCGCCAGCCCCCGGCTGCTCGACTTCCGTTTCAACGGCTGGGGAGAGAAGTTCCCCTCTGAGCTCGACAATGCCATCAACCGCCATCTCTCGCAATCCGGCATCCTTGGTCCCCTTGACGACCATGACGACTTCGTGCTTGAAGGCGGCTCCGTGGAGAGCGACGGTGCAGGCACGGTTTTCACGACGAGCATGTGCCTGTTGGCGCCTCACCGCAACGACCTTGACCGCGAAGGTCTGGAACGCGAGTTGAGACGTCGCCTGCATGCCGCCCGCGTGGTGTGGCTCGACCATGGCAGCCTGATAGGCGACGACACCGACGGGCACATCGACACCATCGTGCGCTGCGCCCCCGGCGACACCCTGCTCCATGTGTGCAGCGACGACCCTTCCGACGCGCAACATGCCGACTTCCAAGCCCTCGAGCGCCAACTGCACGAGTTGCGCACCCTCGACGGACGTCCCTATCGGCTACTCCCTCTCCCCATGCCTCACGCCATCATGGAAGACGGAGAGCGCCTGCCTGCCACATATGCCAACTTCCTCATTCTCAACGGTGCCGTCATCGTTCCGACCTATGACCAGCCCGACAACGACGCACTAGCCTGCGAGACCATCGGCAAGGCCTTTCCCGACCGTGACGTGGTGCCTTTGGACGCCCGGACAATCATCCGCCAGCATGGCTCCATCCACTGTCTGACAATGCAGTATTATTGAGCCCACATTCTCACATCATGAAAGAAATCAAGATAGGAATCATCCAGCAACACAACGTTGCCTCACGCGAAGACAACATGCGCCGCCTCCGCGACGGCATCATCGACCTTTCCCATCAAGGAGCCCAATTGGTCGTCCTTCAGGAGTTGCACAACTCCCTTTACTTCTGCCAAGAGGAGCGGGTCGACCATTTCGACTTGGCCGAACCCATCCCCGGGCCTTCCACCGAGTTTTTCGGTGCCCTTGCCCGTGAACTGGGCGTGGTGATTGTCACCTCCCTCTTCGAGCGCCGCGCCCCCGGCCTGTATCACAACACCGCCGTAGTGATGGAGCGCGACGGCAGCATGGCCGGCATCTACCGCAAGACCCACATCCCCGACGACCCAGCCTATTATGAGAAATTCTATTTCACACCCGGCGACCTTGGCTTCCATCCCATCGACACCAGCGTGGGGCGCCTTGGCGTGCTTGTCTGCTGGGACCAATGGTACCCAGAGGCCGCACGCCTGATGGCCCTTGCCGGCGCCGACCTTCTCATCTACCCCACCGCCATCGGCTATGAGAGCAGCGACACACCGGAAGAGCAAGAGCGTCAGCGGGAGGCATGGACAACGGTGCAGCGCGGCCATGCCGTGGCCAACGGCCTGCCAGTGGTGACGGTGAACCGCGTGGGCCACGAAGCCGACCCTTCCGGCCAGACCCGTGGCATACAGTTTTGGGGAAGCAGTTTCGTTGTCGGTCCTCAAGGCGAGTTTCTCCACCGCTCCAGTGCCGATGCCGAAGAGACGGCAGTCATCACCATCGACCTGGACCACAGCGAGCAAGTGCGACGCTGGTGGCCATTCTTCCGCGACCGCAGAATAGAAGAATATGGAAATTTGCTGAAAAGGTATGTGGACCCCGGAAGGGGAAAGGAGAAATAGGAAGTGCTAGGAAGTGCTAGGAAGTGCTAGGAAATTCTAGGAAAACCAGGAAAACCAGGAAAACCAGGAAAGACCAGCCCCCTTGGAAAAATCCCTGGCTAATGGTGCCTCTTATGTCTCAGCAGCCATAGTGAAGCGATGGCCACGACAGCCATGCAAACGACGCAGATGAAGAATCGTCGGTATCCGAAATAGTCTTGCATGAACCCCGTTGCCACCCCGGACAACAAAACCGAAAAAGCCAAGATGGCAAGACAGGAGTCGCCATATGCAGGAAGAGTCCTTCCTCGACCATAATATCTCAGATATCGCACGAAGCCAGCCATTCCGAATCCACACCCGAAGCTTTCGACAGAAAGGCAAAGGGTGACGTATGACAGTTCCGCCGGCATGGCATAAGCGAGGTACAGCAGCATCGCATCTGGCACGGTAATGGCCATCACCATTGGCCACACCCACTTTCTCAAGCCCTTTTTCTTCATGACTTCGAATCCCATCACGCATCCCACCAACATGGCCATTCCTGCCACGGTGCTTAGCGCGAACGCCACCTCCTGTGGTCCTAACGATAGCCCTCCGATGCTCCCCGGGTCGACCAAGAAGAGTTGGACACCTTTTATGATAAGGCATTCGTGCAACGAGAAGAGGATGATGAACAAGACAAAAGGCCCTTGCTTGGGGAAATTCCACCATTTCCTCACTTCTCTCATCTGTTTCTTCCAAGCCGCCGACAGTCCCATCTGTCTCCCGCACTCCACGTATCTTGGCAATGAAATGGCCATGACGACAGCCACGAAGAAGACCATGGCCGCCAACACCTTGAAAGCCAACGCCCACGACTCGACGATGTCTCTTGTGAGCACCTCCATGTCGCCGGCGATGACGAAGGTGACACCTGTTCCCAAAACGGTGGCCAGGATGGGCAAAGCTACAGACACAGACGTTCTTCCTTGCTTCCGGCTTCCCCATAGTGCATTGCAGAAGTCTCCTGCCATGACATCATGGAAAGCTCCTATCAGTGCGCTTGCCGCCAAGCAATACCATACGGCAGTCCCACCACCTTTCGGCTCCAAGAACCATGCCACCGCCAACATCGACAAGGCGAAGAGCACCTCCATGGCCACCATCCACCAAGCCTGCCGTGGCAGGGCCAATGCAAAAGGCCTGAGCAACTGTCGCAACACGAATGGAATGGCGAGCAACGCTGTCCCGCACGCCGCCCAAGAGTTGCTCATTCCCAGTCTCTTCAGCATCACCATCGCCACAGACATCAGTGCCACCACCACCATGCCTCTTGCGAAGCCCAGCAGCGAAGCCCATAGCCACGCCCTTCTATGCGTGACCACCCTTCCAGCGACAGAAGAATGCCCTTTCCTTATCATCTATTCTTGTTTTTTCTTTCCAAACTCCGGGTCAATCTTGATGAAGGCCGTAACGGCAAAGGTGATGATGCAGAAGAACATGACCAAGATGAAGAAGGTATTATACCCTACCGCGTCCTTGATCCATCCCGACACCATTCCCGGGAGCATCAACCCGAGATAGGACAATCCGGTGCAAATGGCATAATGAGATGTCTTGAACTCACCCTGACTGTAATAGAGCATATAGAGCGTAAGTGCGGTGAATCCCAATCCATAGCCAAACTGCTCTATGAAAAGGCATGTGCTGACGAGCCACAGGTTGTCGGGAAGAGCCGCACTGAGATACACATACACGATGTCGGGCAAGGTGATGGCGCAGACAAACGGCCAAAGCCAACGTTTCAGTCCGTCACGGCTAGCCAGCATGCCGCCCACGATGCCGCCCAAGAGCAGTCCTATGAGACCTACGGTGCCGTATGCCACGCCAAACGCCTCCTTGGTAAGTCCCAGTCCCCCCTCTTCCATCGGGCGGAGCAGGAACGTACTAGCCATTTTGGTGAGCATGGCTTCAGGGAAGCGATAAAGCAAAAGGAAGAGCAACACGAACACGATTTGCTTGACCGGCACCTTGGTGAAGAACGAGGAGAGCATCTGCCACAGTCCATGCGCCACATCTTTCGCCGTCAGCCCTTCGTTGTTCCGGTCAACGGGTTTTGGCATGACAAAACGGTGATAAAGCCAGATGGCGATGAAGATTGCCGCAAGTCCGAAGAAGATGAGGCTCCACGTAAACGCCTTGCTGTCAGGGTATGCTTTCTGCAACTCACCGGCCAACCATACGAGCACGCCTTGTCCGAAGATGACAGCTATGCGGTAGAAGGTGTTTCGTATGCCGACAAACCACGACTGGTCGTGACTGTCCAGGTCGAGCATGTAGAAACCGTCGGCGGCAATGTCGTGCGTGGCACTGGAGAAGGCCATGAGGAAGAAGAAGAACATGGTGCCTTGGAACCAGAAATCCGTGTTCACCGTGAAAGCCACACCGGCAAAGGCCGCTCCCAAGAGCAACTGCATGGAGAGCACCCACCAACGCTTGGTCTTAAACAAATCAACAAACGGGCTCCATAGCGGTTTGATGACCCACGGCAACCCCAGCCAACTGGTGTAGAGGGCGATTTCGGTGTCGGTCATCCCCATTTCCATATACATCACCACGGCCACGGTCATCACCACCACGTTGGGCAATCCCTCGGCGAAGTACAGTGTTGGAATCCAAGCCCATGGGCTTCTTTTCTTTTCCATCTTGCTTATTTATATAGTTTCTTTATTTCTGCGTCTTGATAATAGTGCAGGAGTATCTCATTGTATGTAGCGCCATTCTCTCCCATCATGGCGGCACCGATCTGGCATAGTCCGACCCCATGCCCCCACCCTGCCCCGTGCAGGATGAATCGCTGGGGCAGCCCGTCTTTCTCCCCTTCGGTGTCGATGACGAAAGCCGAACTGAGCAGGTGTGTCTTGCTGAGCGCCCTTCTGATTTCCAATTCCTTCCCGATGATGAGTGTGCGCTTGGTGCCCTCTATCCTCATTCTGGCGATTCGTCCGCTACGCCCCCTTTCCACGGGTGTGAGGGCCTTGATTCCCCCAAAGTCCATCTTGAGTTTCTCGTCGATGAGAGTGGCAAGTTCTTCCTGGGAGTATTCCACCTTCCACCTGTAGAAGTCGGTGGTCTCGGTGTCATAGTCGTTGAGCACCTGCCTGAGCACCTTTTGGTCGGTGGTGTTGCAGTAGGCTTCCGGTTGGTCAAGAATCCATTTCCTTGCCGTCTGCTCCACCCTGAGGTCGGGCAGCTCCTTGTGGCCGGAGTCCGCCACCGCCCTGAGATAAGGCTTGGGGATGTTGTCCCAGCAATATTGGAATTCCTCTGTCACTCCTCCGCAGCACTTGCTGAACCTGGCGTCGCAGATTTCACCACCGTGGGAGAGCACCTGCCCCCTTGTGGCTTTCACCGCCTCGACCACCTTTTTTTCCGTGGCCCTGGTGATGCCTTGGTAGCGCTGACAGTGGTCGTCGGCGCAGACATCGAAGATGGTGTGGTCCTCGCGGTCGTACCATCTGACAATCTCATCCTCCTTTTTGATGAAGGAGAAGAAATGGTCTCCGCTGTCTTTCCGTTGCTTCCTGTGCTCCATTTGTGCGAGCAGCCAACTGCGTGAGATGACGGCGTGGGCCTTGAGCAGTTCCAATGACGAGGTGGCCTTCATCTCGCTTGATATGACGCTGGCGAGGTAGTCCTCCACCGGCAGTTGGTTGATGGCTTGTATCTTGTCTGCCTCGACGACGAGTTTGAGTGCCCCGAGGAAGGTTTGCGTCTCTTTTCTCTCCCAATGGAAATCCACCCCGATGGTCACGTCGAAGAGCGAGAAGGAAGCATCCGCCGCCTTGGGGGTGAAGAGCAGTTCCCTGTAAAGGTTACCCTTCCAGAGTATGCATCCTTCGGCGAGTTTCACCTCCTGCTGCCCCTCGATGGTCTCACCTTTCGCCACATAGGGCTTGTTGAGTGCGAACCTGATGTCAGTCCCTGCAACGATGCCTACGGTCACCTGTGGTTCTTTCCCCATGGCCTTGACGGCAGGTTGCCTGACCGCCCCCCTGAGGATGTCGGTTACCCTTTGCATGTCATCATCGCCGATGGCCACCTCCTTGAGTATGGCCGTTGCCGTCTCGGCGTCGAGCGAGTTGAAATCCTGCTCCCGTGGGGTGATGATAAGTCCTGCCATGTCGAGTGCTCCCGGGCTGACCATCCTCTGGCTGTCACCTGTTTGATAATAGCACTGAGGCCTGTGGCAACGTCTTGGGAACACCACGCTGAGCACGTCTCCGTCTTGTATCCACGCCAGGATGTTGAGCATGGGTTCCTCTCCTTGTTGTCTTTCCGAGTTCTCCACCCCGCTGTCGAGGGCGGCGAGGAGTTTTCTGAAGAGCGCCTCCCCCGTCTCCTTGTTCCTGCTCTTGACGAGCAAGGCGTTGCAGGGATAACTTTTCAGCGCATAGATTCCTTCGTTGTCGTTGATGGTCATCAGTGGCTGCATGTCCCTTGACAGTCTTTGCCATGCCGTCTGCAGCGGTGTCATCCCCGACGTCCCCGCCTGTAAGTGCAAATGGTCGGGTGCCGACGCCCCGCATCTTGGGCCGTTGTAGAAGACGGTGAGTTTCGGGTATTGTTCGAGCAGCCTATGTATTTCATAATAGCAGTCTTTCACCTGCTGGGGCTGGTGCTTTTTTGCAGCGATGGTGAAGTGTGTGTTCAGTATGGGGAAGGGGTTGACCAGTATGTCAAGTTTTCCATCAAAGGACTTGGCCACTTGCACCTCAGGCCTGTTTCGTTCACAGAGGAAGCATGGCCTTTTCTCAATGGTCTGCTTGTCCATCTTCGCCCCTGTCGATGCTATGCGCGCCGGGTTCCACTGCACGGTAAGCGGCACACTGTGCTCGCTATGGTCCATCTGCCTTGTTCTCACGTCGTGCAGGTCGCGGTATCTCTTTCTCGCATCAGGCCATAGTTCCAGTTGTCTGTTGAAGAATCGTCCGAGAGAGTTGTCATCCGGATGCTCCTCCCTCTTGCCGGCCATTTGCCGTCGTGCCATGATTTCCAATGTCCTCAACCTATCCTTGTAGAGGTTGTTTGCGTTGATGCGGTCGATGCTCAGTGCAGCGTCGCTGTTTCCTCCCCACCTCCTGCACAAGTAGAGTTCGTCGTAGATTCGTCCTATGCGGTACCGTCTGCTGAAAGCGAGTCCCATGGCATAGTCCTCTCCATAGCTGGTGTTGGGGAAGAGCAAATGTCTCAATAGTGGTGTGAAGAAAGCCCTTGGCGCCCCCAGTCCATTGATTCTCAAGGCATTGTTCGGTCCGTTGTCATCAGTCCATTCCTTGTGGTCGATGAGTCCCGGCGGCAGCGTGTTGAGTTGGAAGTCGCACATGCGGTATGCCCCCACGACCATGGCCGCCTTTTGCTGATGGAAAGCGTCGACAATCCGCTGGAGCGTGTTTTTCGAAGAGTAGAGGTCGTCGCTGTCGAGTTGCACGGCAAACCGTCCGCACCTTTCGTCGATGATGGCGACGTTCCAGCACCCTCCTATTCCCAGATCCTTTCTTTCAGGTATGATGTGTATGAGCCTCGGGTCGTCGTATTGTTCCAGCAAGGCGGTGGTGCCGTCGGTGGAATGGTTGTCCACCACGATGACATTGTATTTGAAGTTGGTTTGCTGAGCCAGTGCCGAGTCCACGGCGTCGCAGATGGTCTTCTCCCTGTTGAAGACAGGGATGACCACTGTTGCCTCATGGTCGAAGGCTTGCTCGTTGAAGTCTGGTGACTTGTAGGCGGTGGTGTCCACCAATGCTCCCAGCTCCCTTAGGTGTGCCGTTGCTGCACGTTCCATCTCCACCTGCACTTCCCTGTTGCGCGGGTTGACATAGTCGAACTGCTTCTCTCCACTTGCCCTGAGGTCCATCTCTTCCTTGGTGTATAGGAACTCGTTGAGATGGAACAGTTGTCCTTGGCGGCTGACGAACAGGCGGAGGTCGTAAAGGCCGGCGTGCTTGTAGTCGGGCAGGTTTGACTGCTTGGCATATGCATGGAGCATATCGGCCTTGATGAGCAATACGGCTCCGAAATCGAAGTCATCCCTGATGCTGCCCATCTGGTAGTCAATCAGCGGATGCGCCACTGTCACGCCGTTCTCCACCGACCTATGGTCGGCATATACCAATGGCGCTCTCGAGTCTTCAGCCACACGTAGCAACCTGTCGGTGGCATGCATCCCCATCAAGACTGGTTCGGGTTGAGTGAAAAGCATCACATAGGGTGCTACCGTATTTCGCTCGATGGCCAGCATCGTGCTGGTTGAGAACGGCAGTGCTATGGGAAGCATCGTGCATCCCGCGGGGCATGCCTGGGGCATTGGCTGCTTTTCATCCACGAGCAAATGAATGTGCCTGATGGTGTTGTCTTCTCTCAACTGCGACACTGTCATCTCTGCCGCATCCATGTTGGCATATGGCAGAAAACAGTCTATTTTTCCTCTCATGAATTGGTGTTTTGCTTATAAGTTGCAAAGATATGAAAAAATCTGATGATGTAAGCAAAAATCAAATGAATTTGCTTTTTTGGACATCTTTCTTCTTCGCTTAATCGCTTTTTTTCATAAATTTCTCACGCTCGAAAAAAGAAACAAGTACCTTTTCTTGCTCGCTTAATCGAAATTTTACATAAATTTCTCACGCTCGAAAAAAGAAACAAGTTCCTTTCTTGCTCGCTTAATCGAAATTTTCGTACCTTTGGCTTCGCCCAAGGTACTCCCGCTCGGAAAAGCTCAAAAACTTTTGGCTTTTCTCTCGCTTATTCGTACCTTTGCATGCTCAACATTCATTCTCACCAAACAACATTAATTATTAAAGAGAAAATGAAACTAAAATCTTTATTGTTAACAACCCTGCTACTCGCCGGTTTGTCTGCTTCTGCCCAGATGCAGACGATTCCAACCGACGAGAACGTGCGCGTAGGCAAGCTCGCCAACGGGCTGACCTATTACATCCGGCACAACGGTTATCCAGAAAAAGTGGCCAGTTTCTACATCGCCCAGAAAGTGGGTTCGGTGCAGGAGAACGAAGACCAGCGCGGCCTGGCCCACTTACTGGAGCATATGGCCTTCAACGGCAGCGACCATTTCAAGGACAACGCCTTGCAGGAGTACCTGCAGTCCATCGGCGTGGAATACGGTCGCAACCTTAACGCCTACACGTCGACCGACCAGACCGTGTATTACATCCAAGACGTGCCCACCACACGCCTCTCTGCCCTCGACTCTTGCATGCTCGTGCTGAAAGACTGGTCTAACGGCATCACGCTCAGTGAAGAAGCCATCAACCAGGAGCGCGACATCGTGCACAACGAGTACCGCATGCGCATCACCGGTTTGCAGAAGATTCTGGAGCAGAAACTGCCGGAACTCTATCCCGGTTCCACCTATGGAAACCGCTTCCCCATCGGTCTGATGGAGGTGATCGACGGCTGCTCTCCCGAGACCCTTCGTGCCTATTACCGCAAATGGTATCGTCCCGACAACCAAGGCATCATCATCGTTGGCGACATCGATGTCGACCGCACCGAGCAGAAGGTGAAGGAGTTGTTTGGTGACATCAAGGTTCCTGCCAACGCCGCCAAAGTGGTGCCGGTGGAAGTGCCCGACAACAACGAGGCCATCTATGTCATCGGCAAGGACAAGGAGCAGCAAATCAACCTGTTCCTCGTGAACATGAAGCACGACGCGTTCCCCGACTCGATGAAGAACGATGTCTCCTATATGATTATGGACTTTGCCACCGACATGTTCTCCCAGATGCTCAACGAGCGTTTCACCGAGGAATGCCAGAAGCCGGAGAGTCCGCTCCTCCAAGTCGGAGTGGATGACGGCCAATACCTCATCTCACGCACGAAGGATGCTCTCACCCTTCAAGTGGTACCCAAGGAGGGACAGGAGTTGGAAGGTCTTGCCACCGCACTTCGAGAGCTGAAACGCGCCAAGGAATTCGGCTTCACTGCTTCGGAATACGAGCGTGCCAAGAGCAACTACACCAGCCAGTTGGAGAAGATTTACAACAACCGCGAGAAATACAAGACCAACGACTATTGCAGCCAATACGTTCAGAACTTCATCAACTACGAGCCCATCCCCTCCATCGAGACGGAATACACGTTGATGAACCAGATAGTGCCTGCGATTCCCGTGGACATCATCAACATGGTGGCCAAGGAACTCGTCAATGAGACCGACACCAACCTCGTGGTGCTTGCCGCCCTCAAGGACGTTGAGGGCAAGCAGTATTTCACCACCGACGATATCCGCAAGACCATCGCCGACGTCCGCGCCGAGCAGCTCGAGGCCTTCGTCGACAACGTGATACAAGAACCCCTCATGGCCGAGCTTCCCCAAAAGGGCAGCATCGTGAAAGAGACAGAGAACAGCACCCTTGGATTCAAGGAACTTCTCCTCTCCAACGGTGTGAAGGTGCTGATGAAGAAGACCAACTTCAACGCCGAGGAAATCCTCATGAGTGCCACGTCGGCCGGCGGAGCCTCCGTCTTCGGCGTCGGCGAGGTGGACAACCTCCAACTGGCCTCCTACATCCTCTCCTCCAGCGGCATGGGCAAATTCATGCAGACCGACCTGCAGAAGGCTCTCGCCGGCAAGCAGGTAAGCCTCAACTTCAGCATCGACAACTCACGCCATGGCATCAGCGGCTCATCCACTCCCAAGGACTTGGAGACGTTGATGCAACTCACCCACATCGGTTTCACCAACCTGACAAAAGACGAGAAAGCGGTGAACACGCTCATCAACACCTACAAAATGGTTTTGGGCAACATCAGCAACAACAACGATGCCGTCTTTGAGGACTCCGTGAACAGCGTCATCTACAAGAACAACCCGCTCTTCCGCATCCCCACACCAGAAGCCCTTGATAGAATCAGCTACGACCGCGTGTTGGAGATGGCCCGCATCCTCTACGGCAACGCCGCCAACTTCACCTTCACCTTCGTGGGCAACTACGACGAGGCTGCCTTGAAGCAGTTCATCGAGCAATATATCGCCTCGCTGCCCTCCAAAGGCAAGGCCGACCTGACGGGCAAGGAGATGCGCACCTTCGCCAAGGGCTTTGCATCCAACAAGTTTGACAAGAAGATGGAGAACCCACAGGCACAAGCCAATGAAATCTGGCGCTCCAATGCCGTGAAATACTCCCTTTCCAACAATGTGCTCAACGACATCTCCTCCAGATTGCTCGACATGACCTACAACCGTGAGATTCGCGAGCGCCTCTCCGCTGCCTACCATGCAGGCGCCGATGGCGAGGTGGAGACCGATGGACCGCAGACCTTCTTGATCATCACCGGCAACGCCATGCTCAATCCCGAGAAGGCTCAGGAAGCCATCAAGGAGTTCCACAAGGGCATGGATGCCACGGTGGCCAGTCCCAATGTGGACGACCTGAACAAAATCAAGCAAATCCTGCTCAAGCAGGCCGACGTCGATGCCAGCACCAACAGGTACTGGATCACCGTCCTCAACCGCTGGATCCGCTTCGGCGTAGACATCCACACCAACTACAAGAGCACTGTGGAAGCTATCACTCCGAAAGACATCAGCAATTATCTGAAGAATATCATCCTCAAGAGCCGCAACCACTACGAGGTGGAGATGATGCCCCAATAAGCATAGCTCCCACCGCCAACAATAGGTTTTCGGGACCTGGCGACTGCCCAAAGGCAGCCCCGGGTCCCGGAAACTTTTTTTACCATTTTGCTTTTTTATGTTAATAATGTGATTGACAAACAAGAAAAGGGAGCATTACACGTTATATATATAAACTAGTGACAACTATGAAAAGAGGAAAGACCATTTGCAACGCCCTGAAGGCCGTCCGCCAACAGATAGCCGACAGCAACGACATCGCATACACCCCCACCGAGTGCCACCACGAAGGAGAATGCGCCGGCACCTGTCCCAAATGCGAGCAGGAGATGCGCTACCTGGAACAACAACTCGACTTACGCCGTGCCATGGGCAAGGCGGTGAGCCTCGTAGGCATCAGCGTCGGGCTGGCCGCCCTCACCTCCTGCAAGACTCACAAGACCAACACCGACAATGAGCCCCTCGGCGGCGATGTAATCATAGAGGAGCAAACCGAAGGCATCGTGCCTATGTACATAGGGGAAAAAGAAGACGTCGACAGCCTGGACAACTGTAAGTTGGCGCCCATCGCGACCGTCACCGACAGCACCACCAGAGAGGAAAGGATTTTTGGTGAAATAGAAGAGACAATGCCCTCTTTCCGAGGAGGCCAGACCGCCCTTATGGAATATTTGTCAAAACAAACCGTCGTCCCTGCGTCGGTGAAGGACAAATGCCGCGCGATTGTAAGTTTCACGATAGAGCGCAACGGTGAAATCATCAATGCCATGATTTCCAAGTCTTCTGGCAACACGGATGCCGATGCTGAAGCGCTCCGTGTGGTGAATGGCATGCCGAAGTGGTATCCCGGGAAAATCAAGGGGCAATCCGTGCAGGTGAAATACATCCTTCCCGTCACCTTCAATCCCGTTGGAGACTCATCGCAACCATGAGCAAGGCCCCCTTTCTCGCCATCAGCCGCCATCGCCTGGCCATCGACGGCCAGGGTGTCACCACGCTGGTAGCCTTCCACGGCTGCCCGCTGCACTGTCGTTACTGTCTCAACGACATGTGCCACAATCCCGACAGCGTGTGGAAGGAGTTGACACCCGAAGAGTTGGTGGAAATTGTGAGCATCGACAACCTCTACTTCCTCGCCACACAAGGCGGTGTCACCTTCGGTGGCGGCGAGCCTTCCTTGTGGAGCCTCTTCATCGAGGAGTTCGCTTCCATCATGGACAGCCGGTGGCGCATCACGATGGAAACCAGCCTCCATGTGCCACGCAGCCACGTGGAACGCCTCCTGCCCGTTGTCAACCAATGGATTGTGGATGTGAAGACAATGGATGCCGATATCTACAAGCAATACACCGGGTGTGACAACACACTGATGACCGACAACCTCCGCTTTCTGCTGTCACACGAGGGGATGGCAGAGAAAGTGGTGACACGCCTGCCCTTCATCCCGGAATACAACACACCCGACGACGTGGCCAAGAGCCGCGCCTTGCTCGAGCAGATGGGAGTGAAACACTTTGACGAATTTGAGTATATGGTCAACAGGAAGGGATAGGAGATTTTAGGAGCGAGTAGGAGGAAATAGGAGATTATAGGTAGAAAAGATTGTCTGTGGTTCTCACGCTCGGAAAAGCTCAAAAACTTTTGGCTTTTCTCTAGCTTATTCGTACCTTTGCAGTCGATGGGATTTTATAACCTTGCATTTGATGGAAAAAGAGACGTTGCTAGGCAAGACATTGACGGAGTTGCGTGAAGTGGCGAAGTCGCTTGGTCTTCCCGCCTTCACCGGCGGGCAGATGGCCGATTGGCTCTATCGCCGTCACGTGACGAGCATCGACGAGATGACGAACATCTCCAAGCGCAACCGCGCCCTGCTCTCCGAGCGTTACGAGGTGGGCCGCTTCGCTCCTGTCGAGAGTCAGCATTCTTCCGACGGCACGGTGAAATACCTCTTCCCCACCCACGACGGCCATTTGGTTGAAACGGTGTACATCCCCGACGGCGACCGCGCCACCCTCTGTGTGTCGTCGCAAGTGGGCTGCAAGATGCACTGCGCCTTCTGTCAGACCGGCCGACAAGGTTTCGAAGGCAACCTCAGCGCCGGCGACATCCTCAACCAATTGTCGTCGCTTCCCGAGCGCGACACGCTCACCAACATCGTCTTCATGGGCCAAGGCGAACCCATGGACAACCTCGACGCCGTCCTCCGTGCCACGACAGTGCTCACCTCCGACTATGGTTGGGCATGGAGTCCGCGCCGCATCACGGTGAGCAGCGTAGGCGTGAAAGGCAAGTTGCAACGCTTCCTTGAGGAGAGCGAATGCCACGTGGCCATCAGCCTCCACACCCCCATCTCCACCCAGCGCGCCCAACTGATGCCCGTCGAGCGCGCCATGCCCATCAGCGAGGTGGTGGACTTGCTCCGCCACTACGGCTTCTCCCACCAGCGTCGCCTTTCCTTCGAATACATCGTCTTCGGAGGGGTCAACGACACCCCCTTGCATGCAAAAGAGACGGCGAAGTTGCTCCGTGGCCTTCACTGCCGCGTCAACCTCATCCGTTTCCACCAGATTCCCGGCTCCGAACTCCATGGCGCCTCAGAGGAGCGCATGCTTCAGTTACGAGACTATCTCACGTCGCACGGCATCTTCACCACCATCCGCGCCAGTCGCGGCGAAGACATCCAAGCCGCTTGCGGCCTGCTCACCACCGCCAAGAAGTCGGGCCTCCCCACATGACCCCATCCACCTTATTATATATATCAACCATTCCCAACTAAACACCTATATGGAAGAAAACAAAATACGCATCGCCATCACCCACGGCGACACCAACGGCATCGGATACGAAACGATTTTCAAGGCATTCTCCGACCCCGCCATATTCGAACTATGCACCCCCATCATCTACGGTTCTCCCAAAGTGGCTGCCTACCACCGCAAGAGTCTTGACATGCAAGCCAATTTCGCCATCATCTCCAAGGCAGAAGATGCGAAGGACAACCGCCTCAACATGCTCACCTGCTTCGACGAAGAAGTGAAAGTGGACATCGGCGTACCCACCAAGGTGTCATACATCGCAGCCCGCAAAGCCCTCGACCGTGCCCTTGAAGACCATTCCGCCGGCCTCTTCGACGCCCTCGTCACATCACCGATGACCAATGATTATGACACCGACGACGGCAGGGAAATCACTCCCCAACAATGCATCGAGCGCGCCAGCGGCAACGCCGGTAAGGGACTTGTCATCCACCTGAACGACTCCCTGCGCATCGCATCGGTCACCGGCGACCTCCCACTTGGCGACGCACTCCGCGAAATCCGAAAGGACCTCATCGTGGAAAAAGCCACCGTGTTCTTCAACAGCCTACGTCGTGACTTCCGCATCCCGACCCCACGCATCGCACTTCTTCAAGTCAACCTCGTGGCAGGTCCCGAGGAAGAGGAAATCCTCAAACCCGCCATCACCGAGTTGAACAACGCCGGCATAGGCGTCTACGGCCCCTACCCCGTCGATGAGTATTTCAGCCATTACGAGCATACATTGTTCGACGGCACTCTCGCCATATACCAGAGCCAGGCAATGACGCCGCTTCGCATGTTGGCGGAAGAAGGTCGCGTGATGCTCACCGCCGGTCTTCCCATCGTGCACACCGCCCCAGGCTTCGGTCCCTGCTTCGAGAACGCCGGCCTTGGCATCTCCGACGAAAGTGCCCTTCGCGACGCCATCTACCTTGCCATCGACACCTTCCGCCACCGCAAGGAGCACGACGAGCCATTAGCCAACCCCCTGAAGAAACTCTACCATGAGAAGCGTGACGAGAGTGAAAAGGTAAGATTCTCCATCCCCAAGAAGCACGAGCCTCACGCATGAAGAAGAAATACCAGAATGGGTTCTTCCTCTTCGGTCTTGTCGTGCTCGCCATCATGGTGTCACAGCTCGACTTTGCAGAGGTGTGGCGCCACATCCGCACAGCCGGCTATTGGTTTTTCGCCGTCGTAGCCCTCTGGGGTGTGCTCTACATATTCAACACCTTCTCGTGGTACATCATCATCCACAACGGATGGCCACGCAAGCCAAAGGTCAATTACTGGTGGCTTTACAAAATCACCATCTCAGGCTTTGCCCTCAACTACGCCACCCCCGGCGGCCTGATGGGCGGCGAGCCTTACCGCATCATGGCCCTGAAGCCAAAGGTGGGGACGGAACAGGCCTCCGCCTCCGTCATCCTCTTTGCCATGACACACATTTTCAGCCATTTCTGGTTCTGGCTGCTTTCCGTTGTGCTCTATGTGGTCACACAGGAAATGAACATCCCCATGGCAGTGATGCTTGCCGCCATCACCGCTTTCTGCTCCCTCGGCATCTGGTTTTTCATGTCTGGATACAAGAAAGGCCTTGCCGTGCGTGTGATGAACATCCTACGCCACATACCTTTTGTAAAAGGCTGGGCAACAAGATTCGTGGAGAAGCATCGCAGCGAACTCGACAACATCGACATCAAGATTGCCTCGCTTCACGAGCAGAATCCCAAGGCTTTCATCGGTGCCGTGGCGTCGGAACTCTCCTGCCGCGTGGTCTCAGCACTCGAAATCTATTTCATCCTCCTGGTAATGTATCCCGATGCCAACTATCTGCAGTGCATCCTCATCCTCGCCTTCACCAGTCTTTTCGCCAACATGCTCTTCTTCATGCCACTTCAACTGGGAGGTCGCGAAGGCGGCTTCCTCATGTCGGCAAAAGGTCTGAACATCAGCACCGATGCCGGCATCATGGTAGCCCTGCTCGTCCGCATCCGCGAACTCATCTGGACCGCCATCGGACTTCTCCTCATCAAAATGGAGAAAAAGATTGAAGAAGATTGAAGATTGAAAATTGAAAATTGAAAATTGAAGATTGAAGATTGAAGATTGAAAATTGAAAATTGAAAATTGAAAATTGAAAATTGAAGATTGAAGATACTAGGGATACTAGGAAAACTAGGAAAACTAGAAAAAAAAATGATTATCCGCATCTTTCCGATAACGCCCCGAAGGGGCAATAAGCCTCCAGCCCAGGGCAACGCCCTGGGAAATTGGGAAGGAGGCAATCGCCCTTTAGGGGCATAAGCCTTTCATCTACAAA
>Ga0310694_10001902_pt1 | contig 22535 bp, 21 predicted proteins | sample 174DNAGHGhighgp2_FD_203884 | JGI IMG/M metagenome (GOLD analysis project Ga0310694, IMG submission 203884) | Sheep rumen microbial communities from Palmerston North, Manawatu-Wanganui, New Zealand - 1742 DNA GHGhigh gp2 (v2) (version 2) | ecosystem: Host-associated > Mammals > Digestive system... | reverse complement strand
GGCCTAACGGTCGAGAAGTTAAATGAAAATTTATTATAAAATTAAATACAAAAAAAATATTGTCCTTTTTGTCTTTCTTGTCTTCTAACATCGAGATAAAGACATCCGCACCCCGTTGACAAGAATGCGGATGCCCCTAAAGCCTAAAGTCTAAGGTCTAAAGTCTAAAACCCAATACTTAAGGCCACTGGCCTGAAAGCAGATAGTCGATGAGGGAGGAGACGTCGGCAATGCTGACATTACCGCTCTGGTTGCAGTCGGCGCCGGCAGGTGGTGTCTCACCACTCAGCAGAGCGTCAATCAGGGCCGACACGTCGGCGATGCTCACATGACCGTCGCCGTTCACGTCACCACGGATAAAGCTGGTGTCAATGTTCACCCAGTTGGAGCCATCGTTGCGTTGCACATTCCAGCCTTTCTGGTTGGCAGCAATCACATGGGCAGTGGTCACCACATTTGCTTCATCAGTATAATACAAGGCCCTGATAGTGCCGCTGCCGGCAGGCACGGTGGGCAGGCTGTTCACCAGCGCTGTCATGTTGTCCTCGGTGATCTGGTTGCAGAAGATATTGAATGTGCGCAGTGCAGTGCAACCGTTCACTGTGAGCGCCGACAGATTGTTGTAGCACACATTGAGAATACTCATATGTGAACAGTTGGTCACATCCAAGTTACTGATTGCACAGTGATAGGCCTGCATGTTAGACATCGAGGCACAATCATTCACTTTCACGGTAGCAAGCTTGGGACAGTTGTAGGCATAGAAACTGGTCAACGGGTTATTGTAGGCTTCAATTTTAGTCAGTTCAGGCTTGCCAGAAACGCTCAGTGACGTGATTTGGTTGTTATAGCAAATAACAGAAGTCAGGGCGTTATTGTTCGTCAAGGTAAGCGCCGTGATCTGGTTGTTGGGGCAACTTAAGGTCGAGAGATTTGTCAGTCCGGACACGTTGAGTTCAGTGAGTCGGTTGCCGCTACAGTACAGGGTCTTAAGATTTGTCAGTCCGGACACGTTGAGCGACGAAAAATTGCACCCATAGACACTCAGAGATTGGAGCGCAGTGCAACCAGTCAGTCCTTGGATAGAATTCAGATTTGAATTGCCGCCACAATCCAATGTAACCAGAGCGTAGTCGTTGGTGAGATTAATCTGCTCACCCAGGGCGCAATGGTTTAATTTCAAGGTCTTTAAAGTCGGTATGTTATAGCAACTGATAGTGCTGAGATTTGACCTGTTGCTCAGGTCAAGCGAAGTGAGCGCAGTACCATAGCAGTACACGGTGGTCAAGGCATAGTTATTTGCCACTTCAAGCGTTGCCAACTTGGAGTCGTTGTAACAGTAAAGGGTTTTCAATGCTGTGCAGTTGCTCAATTTTAACGAAGTCAGCTCTGCAAGGTTATTGCAGGAAACTGATGTCATTAAGGGATTATTGAAGGCAGTGATGGTTTTCAGTTTTGTGAAGTAACTCTGGAAATTGAGTCCAGTGAGTTTGTTGATTGAGCAATTGATTTCCTCGAGTGCTGTGCAACCCGTCAGGGTGAGGGTACTCATCTCATTTTCATAGCAGACCAATTTCTTGAGCTTGTTCTTACCGGTCAGGTTGAGGTTTGTGATGGCGCAAGTCGGGCAATAGAGTTCAGTAAGATTAGCACAATCGCTCAAACCGGTAATGCTTGAGAGACCAGAATTATTGGAACAAGTCAAATAGGCCAATGCAGTATTATTGGTGACGTTGAGCGTAGTCAATTGATTTGAGTAACACCTCAATGAGGTCAACAATGAGTTATCCTTACAGTTGAGCTTAGTCAGGCCGCCCATGCTTGTGGTAAGATCCAGCGTTGTGATCTTGGTGTTGCTGCAGTCGAGTTCAGTCAAAGCCGGGCAATTCTTGACACTGAGAGTGGTGAGCTGCGGGTTGTTATAACAGTTCAAATATTTTAAATTCTGACAAAGATAAACATCGAGTGAAGTGAGCAAATTGTTGTTACAATTCAATGTGATCATTGTAGGCTTGCCATATATGTTAATCCCGGTCAGCTCGTTACTGGAGCAATCGATTGTAGTCGCTCTGGGTAATTCCATCAGGTCGAGCGTGCCGGTCAATGCACAACCATTGCAATAGAGCGTGGCGAGTTGATCACAGTCATACAAGCCAGTAATGCTTTGCAGATTGTGGTTGCCATAGACATTCATCAAGGTCAAGTTGAAACAACCAGCTACACTGAGACTAGTCAAGTCGGCGTTGCCATAGCCAGTACAGGTCAGTGCGTCGAGTCTCACGTTGTTGGCTACCGAGAGCGCATGCAAGTTGGGAAGTCCAGAAATGCTCAGTTGGGTAAAGCCGCAAGACTCCAGATTGATCAGTGTCAACGCCGAACAAGTATTCAGGCCTGTGATGGTGCTGAGGTCGGTATTGTGATCGGCGAGCAGCCAACTCAAAGAGGGCAAATTGCTCACATTCATAGAGGTGAGTTTGTTGTAGCGACAATAGACATTAATCAGATTGGTGTTAGATGTCAAATTCAGCGTCGTCAGGTTATTGCCTGAGCAATCCAGATATTTCACACCAGTGAGATAGCCGATGCCCTGTAGCGACGAGATGTTTTTGTCCGAGACATCAAGATTGGTCAACGAATTGATCTGACTGGTGGTGATGGTACCGCTGGGATAGAGCGACAGCAGATAGGAACGGAAGTTCGCATCAGGGAAGTTGGTGCTGTTGATGGTGACGTCGGCCTGAGCCGCCAGTGTGGCCATCAGCACAGTGATGAGAGTAAGTAGAATCTTTTTCATAGCGCTTTTGGATTTATTGTGTAAATAATGTTAATTGCGGATGTTGTTTGTTTTGAATTGCTGCAAATATACTGATATTTTTGTAAATATGAAATAATTATCGGTTTTTTTGAGATGTTTTTCGTTTTTCTTATGGTTGTAACCTTGTTTTTTGCTTTTGGCTATTCAGCGTTGTTATGTCTGCATGAAGAAATCAGCCGTGGCAGCATTGGTGCTGTCGCGGCTGATGATAAACTAAAGTATGTCTTGTGCAAGAAAGACGGATGCTTCCTAACGCCTAATGCCTCATTAGAACTCGGCGTTGTTCGGCGTGCGCGGGAACGGGATGACGTCGCGGATGTTAGCCATACCCGTCACGAACAGGATCAGGCGCTCGAAGCCCAGGCCGAAGCCGCTGTGGGGCACGGTGCCGAAACGGCGGGTGTCCAGGTACCACCACATGTCCTTCATGGGAATGCCGCGGCGCTCGATCTCGCTCATGAGCTTGTCATAGTCGGCCTCGCGCTCGCTGCCGCCGATGATCTCGCCGATCATGGGGAACAGCACGTCCATGGCGCGAACGGTCTTGCCGTCCTCGTTCTGCTTCATGTAGAAGGCCTTGATCTCACGCGGATAGTCGGTGAGGATGACAGGGCGCTTGAAGTGCTCCTCGACGAGGTAGCGCTCGTGTTCGCTCTGCAGGTCCACACCCCAGTCAACGGGGAATTCAAACTTCTTCTTGGCCTGCTTGAGGATTTCGATACCCTCGGTGTAGGTCAGGCGCACGAACGGCTCTTTCAAGACGCTGTGCAGGCGCTCGATGAGCGTGTTGTCAAACATCTTGTTGAGGAACTCCAAGTCGTCCTTGCAGTGCTCCAGTGCGTAGTTCACACAGTACTTGATGAACTCCTCGGCCAGATCCATGTTGTCGGTGATGTCATAGAAGGCCATCTCGGGCTCGATCATCCAGAACTCGGCCAGGTGGCGAGGTGTGTTGCTGTTTTCGGCACGGAAGGTAGGGCCGAAGGTGTAGATTTCGCCCAGCGCGGTAGCGCCAAGCTCACCCTCGAGCTGGCCCGACACGGTCAGACTCGTCGATTTGCCGAAGAAGTCCTTCGTGTAGTCGGTCTTGCCGTCCTCGGTCTTGGGCAGGTCGCCCAGGTCAAGCGTGGTCACCTGGAACATGTCGCCGGCACCCTCGCAGTCGCTGGCAGTAATCAACGGCGTGTGCAGGTAGTAGAAGCCCTTGTCGTTGAAGAACTTGTGGATGGCAAATGCCAAGTGGTGACGAATGCGGAACACGGCACCAAAGGTGTTGGTGCGCATGCGCAGGTGAGCCTTGGTGCGCAGGAATTCCAGCGTGTGGCCTTTCTTCTGCATGGGATAGTCATCGGCACAGGTGCCGTAGATTTCGATGCTTTGGGCTTGTACCTCAACGGTCTGGCCCTTGCCCTGAGACTGTACCAGTTGTCCCTCGACGTGAAGGCTGGCACCAGTGGTGATGGGGCGCAACTCCTCCTCGCTGAACTTCTCGAGGTCAACGACGATTTGCAGGTTGTTAATGGTAGAACCGTCATTCAGTGCGATAAACTGCACAAACTTGTTACCACGGCGGCTGCGTACCCAGCCCTTGACACACACCTGTTGACCCACCAGTGCGGGATCAAAAATATCAACGATTTTTGTTCGTTTCAATTCCATTGGTTTATATGTTTTGTTCTATCGTTTTTTGTCTATCAGCTATTAGCCTATTGGTCTAAAGCCTAATATCTGAAGTCTAAAATCTAAAGTCTAAGGTCTAAAGTCTGAAATCATTCAAACGAATTCTGCTTCAAGAAGTTTACCTCTTCCTGCGTCAGGTAGCGCCAGCGGCCGCGAGGCAGGTTCTTCTTGGTGAGACCTGCGAAATAAACGCGGTCGAGCTTCACCACATGGTAGCCCAGCGATTCAAAAATGCGGCGCACGATGCGGTTGCGGCCCGAATGAATCTCGATACCGGCCTGCTTGCGGTCGGTGGGCGATACATAGCTCACGGCGTCGGCGTGGATGGGACCGTCGTCGAGCTCAACGCCGTCGGCGATGTGCTGCATGTCCTCCTCGCTGATGGGCTTGTCGGTCCACACTTGGTAGATTTTCTTCTTGACATATTGCGGGTGGGCAAGCTTGGCGGCCAGGTCACCATCGTTGGTGAGCAGGAGCACACCGGTGGTGTTGCGGTCCAGACGGCCCACAGGATAGATGCGCTCTTCGCAGGCGCCCTTCACGAGATCCATGACGGTCTTGCGGCCATTGGGGTCGTCGCTGGTGGTGACGCAGTCTTTGGGTTTGTTGAGCAGGACGTAGCACTTCTTCTCGGTGGTAACGATCTCTCCGTTATATTTCACGATGTCTTTGGGAGTGATCTTCATGCCGAGTTCGGTCACCACGACGTCATTGACCATGACGAGGCCCTTCTGGATATATTCATCGGCAACACGGCGCGAGCAGATGCCGGCGTTGGCGAGGAACTTGTTCAAGCGAACCTCCATGTTGGGATCGATAGCGGGCTCCTCGTAGAAAATGCGTTGGGGCTTGGGTGTGAAGCGCATCTGGGGCTTGGGTCCTTGACGCTTGGGGCGCTGCTGGTATCCACCCTGACGCTGCTGATACCCGCCCTGGTGCTGCTGGTATCCGCCTTGACGCTGCTGATACCCGCCTTGACGCTGCTGGTATCCGCCTTGACGCTGCTGGTATCCACCCTGGCGCTGCTGGTATCCGCCTTGACGTTGCTGATATCCGCCCTGACGCTGCTGGTAGTCACCCTGCTGACGCTGCTGGTAACCGCCTTGACGAGGCTGATAGCCACCTTGACGGGGCTGGTATCCGCCCTGACGGGGCTGGTATCCACCCTGACGGGGTTGGTAACCACCTTGACGAGGCTGATAGCCGCCTTGTCTGGGCTGATAGCCCTGACGCTGCTGGTAACCGCCTTGCTGATGTTCGGGATTCATATTTGTACCCTCGCCTTCGGTCTCTTGCTCGCCTTGGGCTTGAGGTTGTTGGTAGCGTTGTTGATAACGGGGCTGATAGCCGCCCTGTCGCTGTTGGTAACGGGGCTGGTATCCTTGACGGTGGTATCCTCCTTGACGTTGGTGATACCCTTCTTGCTGATAGCTTTCGGGAGTATTAGTGTCATCTCCCTGATGAGGTTCATGAGCATTGTACTCTACCTTCTCATAACGACCTTCAGAATTCTCATCAAAATTGGCATTGGTTTCGCCGATTCTGGGTCTTTTCGGCTTTTTCAAATTCTCGTCCATCGTTTCAAAAAAGTTTGGTTAAAATAAATGATACTAACAATAAAAATAAATAAAAAAATGTAGTGGCCTCGCGGCCGGTAACTAAGATATCTCTTCGCTTTTTTCTATTGTGGGCAGTGAGGGATTCGAACCCCCGACCCTCTGCTTGTAAGGCAGATGCTCTGAACCAACTGCGCTAACTGCCCATAGTCCCTTTATTAAAAGCACTGCAAATGTACGTCAAAGTTTATTATTCCACAAATAATTAAGGAAAATTTTATTTTATTGCTCGCATTGTTTGCACGTCTTGAGTCTAGGGGCCTAGGGCTTTGAGGGCTGCCGCTTGCACCTAAAACCTAAAGTCTGAGGTCTAACCTCAAGAAAAAGAAACATCCGCAATCCTGTTGATTGGAATGCGGATGCTCTTGAACTCTATACGCAGAGTGCTGCGTTTTTACAAGTTGGGATTGATTTTGTTCCACTCGCTGATGGGGGGCACGATTTTGAGATCAACCAGCTCGTCGCGCATCTTGCACAGGTGCTCGTAGCTGGCGTCGAGTTTTGCGTTCTCGCTGGGAAGTCCCTGCGGTACCTTGTAGGTGGCGCCGTTCTCGTCGAGCACGGTGTCCATGGCCATCATGATGTGATTGTACTTGTCATTGCAAACATAGGTGCCCACGGGGAAGCGGAACTTCTCACCGCCCATGACTGAACGAATCATCTCTACCGACAGGTAAGCCGGGCTCTGGAACGAGCTGCGGCCGCGCAGCTTGATGATTTGGGCGCCGCCCTTGGTGACGTCGGCTTTCATCTGCTCCCATTCCTCAGCGGGGAACTCGGGGGTGCCTACGATGTCGGTCAGCTTGCGACCGGCAATCTCAACGTGGCTGCCGAAGACTGCCATCTGCTCACCATGGCCGCCATAGGTGGCGCAGCCTGTGATTTCGCTCTGCATCACGCCAAACTTCTTGGCAAGTGCACTCTGCAGGCGGGTGGTGTCGAGTGCAGCCAGAGTAGTTACCTGGTTGGGCTTCAAGCCGCTGTAGAGCAGGGTAACAAGACCTGTCAGGTCGGCGGGGTTGAAAATGATGACTACATGCTTCACGTCGGGGCAGAATTCCTTGATGTTCATACCAAGTTCCTCAGCAATCTTGCAGTTGCCGGCCAGCAGATCCTCGCGCGTCATGCCCTCTTTGCGGGGTGCACCGCCACTTGAGATGATATACTTGGCGTTGGTGAATGCTTCCTTAGCGTCGGTGGTGGCGGTGATTTTCACGTCGCCAAAACCGCTCTGGCGCATTTCCTCGGCCACGCCCTCGGGCGAGAATACGTCATAGAGACAGATGTCTGTTGTCAAGCCCATCATCAGGGCAGTTTGTACCATGTTAGAGCCAATCATGCCGGCAGCGCCGACGATGACCAATTTGTCGTTTGTTAAAGCCATGATGTTATGTTTTTTAATCTTTTAATTGTTGTTGCATTATAGTTTTACAGGTGCAAAGGTAGACAATTTTGCCAACTATGCCAAGCGAAATGACAGATATTAAAGATTAAATATTGTGAAATATGCTGCTAACCGTAGCAAAATGACTAACTTTGCCTTCCCATTCGGGAAAAGACATGGAACAGGAATTTGCCTCACGATTATTGGAATCGGCAGTCAGCGAGTTTGCCAAGTTGCCGGGCATCGGGCGCAAGACAGCGCTCCGCCTTGTGCTGTACCTGCTCAAGCAGGACGAGAAGGAGGCGCTGAGCTTTGGCGAGGCAATCATCAAGCTGCGCCGTGAAATCCGTTATTGCAAGGTGTGCCACAACATCAGCGAGACCGAGGTGTGCCCCATCTGCAGCAACCCCTCACGCGATGCCTCCACTATCTGTGTCGTCGAGAACGTCAAGGACGTGATGAGTATTGAGAATACCCATCAGCATAGGGGCCTGTACCATGTGCTGGGCGGACTCATTTCGCCCATGGACGGCATCGGGCCCGCCGACATCGAGGTGGATAGCCTGGAAGAGCGTGTCAAAGCGGGCGGTATCAAGGAGGTGATTTTGGCCCTGAGTGCCACGATGGAGGGCGACACTACCAACTTCTACATCTTCCGTCGCATGGCCCCCTATCCCGAGGTGAAAATCACCATCTTGGCTCGTGGCGTCAGCGTGGGTAACGAAATCGAATATACCGATGAACTGACCTTGGGCCGCTCCATCATGAACCGCACCCTCTTCAGCGACACCTTCCACAAGGAGTAAAACAAACTACGAATTAATAAACTACGAATTTCGCGAATTATACTAATTTGGCATCCGCATTCAATTATTTCGAATTGACGAAACGTTGACTAGTTGACTATTATGGCTGACAACGATTTTGCATACCGCCAGGAGGACGCCGAGAAGCGCCGTCGCCGCCGCGAGGCCGAACGCCAGCGCCGCCTGCGCCACGCCCGCGAGGAATATATCAAAAAGAAAAACACATCACAGGAATAACACCTGCTCTTTATGGTTTCGTGGAAACTAAGACACCACTGTCTTAGTCGTTTATCCGTTGTTCATGTTGTTTGAAAGCCTGTCGGCCAAGGTGAGGACTTGGCTGGTGAAGTCGTCAGGGGAAAGGGTGTTGGAGAGCCAGTGGATGGGTGTGCCGCGTTTTTCCATGCCACGGAACCAGGTCATCTGGCGCTTGGCAAACTGGTGGATGGCGATTTCAAGTTGGCGGAACATCTCTTCCTCGGTCAACTGGCCGATGACGTATTGGGTGACGAATTTATATTCCAGACCGTAATAAATCAGGTCTTCGGGGTCGATGCCCTCGTCATTGATGAGGCGGCGCACCTCGTCGATCATGCCCTCGTCAAGGCGGGCCCGCAGGCGTCGGCTGATGCGTTCGCGCCGCGTGTCACGGTCCACCTCCACACCGATGACCAAGGCGTTTTCCATGGGGTGAGGCTCGGTGAGTGCTTTCAATTCAGGATGTAACTCATAGTAGCGGCAGATTTCGATGGCGCGTGTAGCACGAGCCACGGTGTCGATGTCGCTGTTGTTGCGCAGGGTCTTCATCGTCTTGAGCAGGGCAGTCAGTTCTTCCAGCGATTTTCCAGCCAACTCGGCCCTTAACTCCTCGTTGCGGGGAACTGGCGGCAGCTTGATGCCCTTAACGACCGTCTCAACGTACATTCCCGTGCCGCCGCACATGATGACGGGCTTGCCGCGCCCACGAATGTCATCATAGGCCCGTTCGAAGTCCTCGAGGAACTCGTAGAGGCTGTAGCGGTAGCCAGCGGGACGGATGTCGATGAGGTGATAGGGTACACCGTCATACTCGGCCAGGTCCTTGCCTGTGCCGATGTCCATGCTGCGGTAAATCTGCCGCGAGTCGGCGCTGATGATCTCACCGCCGATCGCCTTGGCCAGATGCACAGCCCGCGCCGTCTTGCCCGTCGCCGTCGGCCCCGTCACCACAAAAAACACATCCCTAAAATCCATCTGCCCATTCTTTAATACGTACTATCTTTCAGTTATCGATTGTGAAGACAAGAAAGACAAGAAGGACAATAAAATTATTTAAAAAATTGTCTTGTTTGTCTTTCTTGTCTTCTTTTTTAAGCGTTTATTTGAGGTATTGGTCGTAGAATTCGAGGGCGCGCTTGTAAACCACATAGCGTGCCGAGCAGTCGCGGATGCTGTGGTTCATGTTGGGGAAGACCATCATGTCGCACGTGCGGTTCATGTCCACCAGTTTGGAAACATACTGCATCGAGTTGACAATGTGCACGTTGTCATCAGCACTGCCAAACATGATGAGCACGCGGCCGTTGAGGTTCTCGGCGCGGTTGAGCGGGAAGTTGCTGTAGCCCTCGGGGTTCTCCTGAGGCGTGCGCATGTAGCGCTCGGTGTAAATGCTGTCATAGTAACGCCACGTCGTTACCGGGGCGATGCTCACACCGCAGGCATAGTTGCTGCCAGGCTCGCTCATGGCCATGAGCGTCTGGAAACCGCCGTAGCTCCAGCCCATAATACCAATGTGGTCAGCATCTACCCAGGGCTGCTGCGCCATCCAGTTGGCGGCCGCCACGGCGTCCTCGGTCTCATATTTGCCCAGGTTCAGGTAGGTCATTGACTCGAACGCCTTTCCGCGGAATCCTGTGCCGCGGCTATCCACCTCGACCACAATGTAGCCTTCGGTGGCAAAGTACTGCTCCCAGCCCATGCGCCAACGGTTGACAACCTCCTGTGAACCGGGGCCGTTGTAGTGCTCCATGATAACAGGGTATTTCTTGCTCGGGTCAAAGTCCACTGGCTTAATCATATAGCCGTTGAGGGTGTATCCGTTGTGCTCCATCGTGAAGAATTCCTTCTTGGGGACATCGACGGCAGTGTAGCGGCTGGCGTACTCCTCGTTGAGCTGCAGGTCGCGCACACGCTTGCCGTTTCGGTTATAGATGCGGTACTGGTGGGGAGTTTGTGCGTCATTATAGCAGCCGACGTAGTAGGAGAAATCGCCGTTGAAAATAGCTGAGGCAGTTCCTTGTCCATCGGCGGTTGATGGAGCGAGCCGTTTCACCTTGCCCTTGGCGTCCACATACTCGACAACGCGGTTCAGCGGGCCGCAAGAAGCCTGATAATAGAAACGTTTGGTGGCTTTGTCGTAGCCATAGAACTGCGAAATGATGCGGTTGTCGTCATTGGTCAGCTGGCGCATCAGATTGCCGTCAAGGTCATACTGGTAGAGCTGCATGAAGCCAGAACGCTCGCTGGGGATGACAAAGAAGTTGTCTTCATATTGCACCTGCTGGCTGGTTTCGGCATCCACCCAGGTGTCCGACGTTTCGTGATAGACCTGCTTGGCATCGCCCGTGATGGGGTTGACGGCGTAGATGCGCAGGTCGTTCTGGTGACGGTTCAGCCGCTGCACCATCAGTCGCTGCGGATCGGGGCTGAAGGTGATGTGGCAAACATAATCTTCTTCGTCAAGTGGCACGTTGAGCTTCTTGAAAGTACCATCCACCACGTCATAGCAGTGCACGGTTACCACCGAGTTCTTCTCACCGGCTACGGGATACTTGAAGTCGTAGCGGCCGGGATAGAGCTCATACTCATCGCGCGGATTGCAGGTGCCTTGATAGATGACCATCGAGGCCATCTTCACTTGGCTCTCGTCCCAACGCAGGAAAGCCAGCGAGCGGCTGTCGCTAGACCAGTTCAGGGTATTGAGCATGCCAAGTTCCTCCTGATATACCCAGTCGGGCACACCATAGATGATGTTGTTCTTCTTGCCGTCGTGCGTCACCTGTACGGTGGTTCCGTCGGCTAGGTCGCGCACAAACACGTTGTTGTCTTTTACATAGGCCACTCGCTTGCCGTCGGGCGATAGGGTGGCGATTTCCTCGCCTCCGCCATCGCTTAATGATTTCATGGTTTTGTTCTTGAGGTCATAGACGTAGTAGTCGGCACTGAAGCTGTAGCGGTAAATCTCCTGCGAGTTGTTCCACAGCAGCACATAGGCGCCATCGGCGGTCACCTCAAAGTCGTCCCAGCCTGTCACCATTTCGTTGCTGGTGTCGAGCAGCACGCTCTCGTCCCCCTTGGCATAACTTATGCGGTTGATAGCGTTGCCATCGTCACTCATGCGGTAAAAGTAACGGCCGTCGCTCTTGGAGGGCTGCATGGCGCCGATGCCGCGGGGTGAATTGCCGCGCAATACACATTCTTCAAGCGTCAGTGCACCGGCACTCATTGCCAGTACCAGCATTGCAAGTATCAATATTATCTTTTTCATATAATATTCAATTTCAGTTCTTTAACCTCTAGCCTGTCAAATGCCAAGTTCCAAAATCTGGTTGGCGCTGTCCTTGGTGTTCACCTTCTCGATGATGTGCTTGACCACGCCTTGTTCATCGATGATGAAGGTTGTGCGAACCGTGCCCATATAGGTGCGGCCCGCCATCTTCTTCTCGCGCCAGACGCCAAATGCCTGATTCAGCGTCGTGTCGGTATCGGCAATCAGCGGGAAGGGAAGGCTATACTTGTCGGCAAACTTCTGGTGGCTCGCTGCGCTGTCCTTGCTCACACCCAGCAGGGCATAGCCGGCACGCTTCAGGGCCCCATAGCCCGTTGCCAGGCTGCAGGCTTCAGCGGTGCAGCCCGGGGTATTGTCCTTCGGGTAAAAATAGATAATGAGTTTCTTGCCTGCAAAGTCGCTGGCTTTCACTTCGTTGCCATTGGCATCCGTGCCCAGAAATTCGGGAATCTTATCTCCAATTTTCATAATATGATTCAGTTTTTAATGGTGATTACATCCCACAAATTTACAACAATTTCCCCAATAACTGATATGACTGCAGTATTTTTCGGTGATATGCGTTAAATTTTGCGAAATATTTGACTGATTTGCTGTTTGGGTTTTGTCATCTTATAAAAAATGTCTAATTTTGCAGGCTAATTTTGCGCAAAACTGACTTTTCAATGTTCAAAAGATTGACGATAATAGTGGCTCTTGCCTGCATGATGGCAGGTTGCGGCGAGTACAACAAGGTGATGAAGAGTAGTGACCTTGAGTACAAGTACGCCTATGCCAAAAAAGCGTTTGAAAACAAGCGCTATGCCCAGGCATACACCATCCTCACTGAGCTGGTGCCCATCTTCCGTGGCACACCTCATGCCGAGGAGTCATTATATCTGCTGGGTTTGAGCTACTACGAGAACAAGGACTACATTAGTGCCGGTTCCTACTTCAAGCAGTATTATCAGCGTTATCCTCGTGGACAGTATGCCGAGTTGGCGCGTTTCTATGCCGGTTATGGCTTCTATTTGGATTCACCCGATCCGCAACTCGACCAGACCGAGACCATCCGCGCCATGGAGGAACTGCAGGCCTTCCTGGACTACTTCCCCAAGAGCGACAAGGTTTCTATTGCCCAGAGCGCAGTCTTTGAACTGCAGGACAAGCTGGTGCTTAAAGAGCTGCAGAATGCCACGCTCTATTACAACCTGGGCAATTACATGGGGAACAACTATGAGAGCGCAGTTATCACTGCTCAAAACGCTATCAAGGCTTATCCCTACAGTAAGTATAAGGAAGAACTTGAGATGCTGGTGCTGCGTGCCCGTTTCAAGGAGGCATCCGAGAGTGTTGTCGAGAAGAAGGAGGAACGTTTCCGTACTGTGATTGACGAGTATTACTCGTTCATCAACGACTATCCTGACAGCAAGATGCGCAAGGAAGCCGACAACATTTTCAAGATTGCCACCAAGCATGTGGGCAACAACTAATCAATGACAATTACAACATAGTTATATAAATATAGCAGAAAATGGATTACAAGAAAACTAACGCGCCACTCACCACTACTGTGCATGACATCATCGAGATGGCAGAGCCCACGGGTAACATCTATGAGACCGTTTGCATTATCAGTAAGCGTGCCAACCAGATTGCTGCCGAGATGAAATCTGACCTCGAGCAGAAGCTGCAGGAGTTCGCCACGATGAACGACAATCTCGAGGAAATCAGTGAGAACCGTGAGCAGATTGAGATCTCGAAGTATTATGAGAAACTCCCGAAGCCCACGCTGATTGCCACCCAGGAATATCTGGAAGGCAAATTGGCATTCCGCAACTTGGCAAAGGAGAAGGAAGATTTCTAAAAATAAAGTTAACGGCGTCCTGCAAGACGTCGTTAATTGTATAAGGGGGGCGCGGTTGTGTGTAGAGTACGCTCATAGTGGTGCATGGATGAACAAGAAATGAATAAATGATGGGTAGCCAGCGTGAAATCAGGTATGACATCATCAGGACTGTAGCTATACTGTTTGTGGTGTGCATTCATTCCTATCCTGCAGTCATTGGTGTAGATGGGAATGTGTATGTGAATTCATTTGTCAATGTTTGCATATCCACAGCTGTTCCTTTGTTTGTGATGCTTAGTGGAGCGCTGCTACTAGGCCGAAGGGAGTCCATATCGTTCACGCTCCGTCACCGCTTGACGCGTATTTTGGTTCCGTTCATGTTCTGGAGTGTGATTGTGTACTGCTCCTTCTTTTATGTCCATCATGGCTTTTCTGTACCAATGATGGCGGAGTGCTTCAAAGGGTATTTGCATGACCTTGTTACAATGAACATCCATCAGGTATACTGGTTTGTGTACATGATGGTTGGACTCTATTTGTTGCTGCCCTTGTTGCGCATAGTGGTGCAGTCAGGTCAAAAAAATTTTCACTACTTGTTGCTGTTGGTTCTCTGTGGCTTGGTGATTGGGGAGTGTTTTCCTCAGTCTGAATTTGTGTCATGGTGGAACAATCAATACTTAACTTGGGTATTCCTGTTTTTGTCCGGCTATGTGACTGTCACATGGCATCCTGCATCAGGTAAAACAAATCGCTTGATTTCCACTCTGTCTCTGGTATGCACGATGGCGCTTTGCATTATCTTAGAGGTAAAACAGATGAATGGCGGTGTGTGTGATTTGGCCAAAATTGCCTTTTATGTGGCGTGCTTCTATTTCATGTTCACGGTTCTACCCAAGAGGTGCAATCACGCTGCAGTAACATCGTTTATTACAATGATCAGCCGATTAAGTTACGGCATATACCTGTGCCATATCCTATTTGTTTCACTATTCATTCGTTTGTTGACAGGACTGATGATGCCCCGATGGCTGACGTTTGTTTGTGTCGTTGCTTTTGCGACAGCGACAAGTACTATTGTCTTGATCGTCCTGAAAAAGATTGGACTTGGAAAAATCGTTATGTGATTGAACTGATTAATTAGTACGTTTTTTTTATTCATGCCGTAGTTGTTTGGTGATGAACAAAGAATTAATTAACGGCGCCTTGCAGGGTGCCGTTAATTTTTGGTTTATATGCGGTCTTTTATTCCAGGCGGGCGGCGGCGAGGGTGAACAGGGTAACGGTGGCGCCTGGAATCTGTTTCAGCAGGGCGGCACACACAGTGAGAGTTGAGCCTGTCGTCACTACGTCATCGACGAGCAGGATGTGTTTGCCGGCCAATTGGTCGGCATCTTTTGTCAATGTGTAGTTGCCCTGGATGTTCTGCCAGCGTTCCATGGCCCCTTTGTGTGTTTGGGTGGAGTGAGGGCGGATTGCTTTTAACACTTCGACATAAGGGATGCCCAGGGCGTCAGCAATGCCGCGGGCGAGGTATTCGCTCTGGTTGTAGCCACGGTGGGCAAGTTTGCTGCGGTGCAGGGGGACGGCAGTTACCACGTCGATGTTTTCAAAGAAGTGGCTACCCGCCATGTCACCTACGGCGCGGGCCGTCAGCCATTGGCCCATTTGTGGCATGGACCGGTATTTTATGACGTATTTAACAATTTTGACCCATAGATTTAACATCATTTAACCAGAACTGCCCCCATTTATACCCAGAAAAGCAAAATGGCCAGAGTCACCGTTTGTGTAAAGAAAAGTTGGGGGCGGTTATCTGACTGCCTGTCAAGAAATTATGGGTAGGGTGATAAAAAAGAAAAAAGTCAACCGTTTATGGTCTATTCTTTATCTGTTCCAATATTTCTGGATGTTCCCTAACTAAACCCAATATTAAACTTATCACTTCATTCACATCAGCAATATTTACTTCACCATCTGTATTAACATCACCTTTGCTTATTGTTTGAGAAGGTGTTGTACCATCTTTGGATAAAATAACACACACTCTCATTTTAGAATCAGTGTCAGTACAACTCATCTGCTCTACAACAAATCCTCGTTCAGCCAACATATTAAGAATATCTCCATAATGAATAGTTCTTGCATCATAATAGTTTTGCATATCTGATGGAACGGCACCATTAAGAGAAATACTACAATAATTACTGGTGGTACTAGTTTCTGGATTACGATTATAAGGAGTACCCACAACCATAACATAACTCTTTTGAGCATACACACTGGTTCCAATCAACATCAAGAACAATAAAACCAATAATTTCTTCATAATAAAATAGTTTATAAGTGAGTATTGTTAATTGCTACAAAGGTAGTCATAATCATTTGGTACAACAAAGAATTTGGGGAAGAATATATCACCATCATCTTCCCATTGGCACGTCTGTAGTATAGTCAATTCACTCCTAGCATTTTAATTGGTCTAACGGCCGAGGAGTAATGTCTAATTCGCGAAATGGGCATTAGCCCCGCAGGACCCATTGGAAAGAATTGAGATAATTAATCCAGCCTTGCTGCGGCGAGGGTGAACATCGAGACGGTCACTCCAGGGATGTTTTTCAGCAGGCTGGCGCAGACGGTGAGGGTAGCGCCGGTAGTTACGACGTCATCAACCAGCAGGATGTGTTTTCCGGTAAGGCGGTCAGTGTTGTTTTTCAAGGCATAGTTGCCTTGGATGTTCTGCCAGCGCTCCAAGGCTCCCTTGTGCGTCTGGGTGGAGTGGGGACGCACGGCTTTTAACACTTCGACATAAGGGATGTCCAGGGCGTCAGCAATGCCGCGGGCGAGGTATTCGCTCTGGTTGTAGCCACGGTGGGCGAGTTTGCTGCGGTGCAGGGGGACGGCAGTTACCACGTCGATGTTCTCAAAGAAGTGGCTACCCGCCATGTCACCCACGGCGCGGGCCGTCAGCCATTGGCCCATTTGTGGCATGGACCGGTATTTTATGTCATGCAGGATGGATGAATAGGGCGAGCCTTTCTCATAGAAGAAATAGGCCGTAGCCCGTTCAATGGGGACTCTGCCCGCAAACAGCTGTTCCATGGTGTTGAATTCCACTTCCTCATAGTGTGTGCGCGGCAAGGTGGCAAGGCATTTGCGGCAAATCCATCGCTCATCACTGCCGAGGGTGTGTCCGCACACGGGGCATGTGCGTGGCATGATCACGTCGGCGGCCGCTCCCAGCCATTGTTTAATCGTCTTCAACATCGAGTCGGGTCACTAGTTTGACACATTCGCTGGCAATAGGGACCTCAAAGCCGCGTGAGGCGGCAAACCGCATCATTGCAGCCCAAGCGGCACGCGGTTCACGTTCCTTGACAGTGCGCCATTTGGCCATCAGCAGTTCATTGAGCCGTTGGCGATATTGCTCTTCGTCAATGACTGTCATCGCCTCGTTGATGATGTCGGTCTGGATGTGCTTGAGGCGCAGCTGGTGGGCAATTTTGATGCGGCCCCAGCCGTTGAAAGAGAAGCGGTCCTTGACAAAAGCGCGTGCAAACCGCCGCTCATCAAGAAAGCCCCCTTCGGTCAGTTGACGTGTCACCTGAGAGGCGTCACTGGCGTTGAGGCCCCACTTCATCAGTTTCTCTTTGATGTCGGCGGGGGCCTGCTCGCTGCGGGCACACAGGGCGGCTGCACGGTTCATCGCCTGTGACACTGTCAATGGACGCTTGATGTTACTCATGGCGCTGGGTTGTTCTCCTCGTTGGCCAGAAACTTCTTTAATTCATCAAGCCGCTGCTTGGCCTCTTCGCAACCTTGCTGATAGACTCGGTTCATCTCTTCGGGGTCATGTGTCGTGCGGCTTACATTCAGGGGTTTCAATGGCCTGAAGACAAAGGCGTTACCTTTGCGCTCCTGCTCCTTTACCTGTTGCAGCTGCCTGTTGTACAGGGCCGGGCGATGCCGCAATGCTTCGATCACTTTAGGATACTTGCGCAAGAAAGGTTTCATCAGCCACATGCCATGCTCGGCAGTCTTGCGGTAGCCTTCTTCACGGGTGAGGATGACCACATTGCGGTCATAGCCCTTGTTCATCATGAACTCCAACGGGATGGAATCGGCGAGGCCACCATCAAGCAGCAGCCTGCCGCCCACCTGCACGGGACGTGAAACCACAGGCATCGATGCCGAGGCCCGAATCCACTCAAAACACTCATTGTCCACATGGTCCAGCCGTTGATAGACGGCTTCTCCTGTTTTCACGTCAAAGCACACCGCATAACACTCCATTGGCGAGTCGTCAAATGCGTTGTAGTCAAACACGTCGTAGTGCGTGGGAACCAAGTGGTAGGCAAACCATGCATTATAGTAATTGCCCGTCTTGAGAAGCGAGCGTATGCCACTGTAGCGCTTGTCGTGTGCAAAGCGCACGTTGTAGCGTAGCGCCCTGCCCACTTGCCGTGACTTGTAGTTGCAGCCAAAGGCGATGCCTGCCGACACACCAGCCATGCTGTCAAGATATATATGGTTCTGCATAAGCACATCAAGGACGCCGCAGGTGTACATTCCGCGCATTCCTCCGCCCTCGAGCACTAAGCCTGTTTTTCCAGTTGCAATCATTATTGAAACTAATTGGTTTTTGAATTGCAAAAATAGTGAAAAGTTGTCATATTCCAATTATTTCCCTACCCGTTTTTGTATAGTCTGTAAAGTTTGATGGCGTATGGATAACATTGTGGTCCGAAAAGTTGAAAAATTAATCTGCAGATATTACCTTTGTAGCGATGAGTATTGTTAAATGTCTAAGATCTTGATGTTAATTATGGAAAAATTGATGAGAACCCTGATGATTGCACTTTTGACGGTGCTACCGATTTCGGCAAATGCCGGTGCCGTGATTGGCGATGTGAATGGTGACGGGAAGGTCAGCATTGCAGATGTGGCTGCGCTGATTGACTATCTCCTGAGGAGTGCCGAAAACGAAGATATGTATGTCTATGGCGATGTGAACAACGACAACGTGGTGAATATTGGTGATGTTTCGTCATTGATTGACATATTGCTTGCCGGCCAGGGAGACGAACCGCAGGCTCAGGTGATTACCGAGACGATTACTGCCAATGGGGTAACTTTCACGATGGTGCTGGTTGAGTGCGGCACTTTCACGATGGGAGCCACGGCAGAACAACTGGATGAAGCTCTTCTAAACGAGTATCCGGCCCATGAGGTGACGCTGACCAACAATTATTACATTTGCCAGACCGAGGTGACTCGGGAATTGTGGAATGCTGTATTAGGCAATGAATCTAGTGAAACCCCGGTGAATTCGCAGAATCCTGTAGTGAACGTGTCATTGTTTGATTGTGCCACGTTTGTCGATAAGCTCTCGGCAATAACAGGTCGCATCTTCCGCATGCCTACTGAGGCCGAGTGGGAGTTTGCTGCGCGAGGCGGCAAGTTGGCTGCAGGTAACCGGTATTCCGGTGCCATGAATGCCGATGATGTGGCTTGGTATTGCGAGAATTCCGGTGGCCTCATCCATCCGGTGGCTCATAAGCGGCCGAATGAGTTGGGCATCTATGACATGAGCGGCAATGTCGCCGAGTGGTGCCTCGACTGGTATGTTCATTATGACAGTGAGCCACAGGTCAATCCCATCGGGCCCGAATCAGGACAGACCAGCGTCTATCGTGGAGGCGGTTGTAACTCGGCATCGACGATGTGCCGTGTGTCGGCGCGTGATGGCCTTGATCCCTATGCTAGAGCCAATGATTTGGGCTTCCGCGTGGTGATGAACTGCCAGTGAGTCGTGTCGCGACAGGTGTGAGAGGGTAGCATTGCCATGAGGCTTTCCGTGCGTGCTTGTTTTTTTTCGGCTGTACTGCCGAAAAGCATTGTTTTGTGCAGTTACTTTGCTGTGTTAATATTTTTTTGGATTTTTTCTTGACGATATGTTATTGTCAACCGCACTTTTTTGCTAATTTCGCTCGATTTTTCAACCATTAACAACCACGATGAAGAAATTAGATACCCTTCTTGCCGAAAAACTGATGCGAATCAGTGCCATTAAACTGCAGACCGACAGTCCTTTTGCATGGGCTACGGGCTGGAATTCACCCATCTACTGCGACTTGCGCATGACATTGTCCTACCCTGATGTGCGCAACCTCATCAAGGTCGAGATGGCGAGGCTGATTATGGAAAACTTTGGTGACGCCGAGGTTATTGCCGGCATTGCCACTGGTGCTATTGCCCATGGCGCCCTTGTTGCCGACTCATTGGCCATGCCATTCGTGTATGTACGCTCCACTCCCAAGAGCCACGGCCTGGAAAACCTGATTGAGGGAGATATTAAACCGGGGCAGAAAGTGGTACTCATCGAGGATCAGCTCTCTACCGGCAACAACTGCATGAAGTGCCTGAACACTGTGCTCGAGGCTGGTGGTGATGTGCTGGGTGTAGTGGCCATCTTCGACTTCCAGTTTGCACAGGCTGCTAAGGCGCTCAAGCGTGCCAAACTGCCGGTTGTCACCCTGACTAATTTTGAAACGATGATTGATGTGGCGCTAAAAAACCGGGATATTACCCCTGAAGATGCCGAGACGCTGCAGCACTGGCATAGCGACCCCGAGTCGTGGGCCCCTGCAGGCCTGGATGCCGTTGATTAATCGACTAGAAAAAAGATATATACAAAATGGAATCATTCAAAAGCTCGCCCCGTGTTATCGCCTGTGACGCGACAACCATATACAGCAAACTCACCAATCCCTCACTCATCAAGCAACAGATTGAGACGCATGCCGACCATATCGATGCCGAGGCTCGTCAGCACCTCGACACCGTGACTTTTGGTGAGGACTCTATTGCCATCCAGTCCCCCATGGGCGAGGTAACGCTTGCCCTTGACCATGATGCCAGCATCGAAGGCCAGCGGGTGGTCTATACCGCTTTGCAGTCGCCGGTGCCCATCAACATGGTCATCAATCTTGAGCCGCAGGACGATGCTACGACCATGAGTACGGCTGAATTGCAGCTCAACCTGCCGTTTTTCCTGCGCAAGATGGTAGAGGGGCAGCTCAAGGAAGGGGCTGAGCGTTTTGGAGAACTGTTGGTGCGCATCCCCTTTGACCGCCTGTAGACACTCGAAACAATCGAGGAATAATCGTTAAATTATTATAAGGAAAGGCGCAATCGTTTGTCATTGCGCTTTTTTGTGCTACCTTTGTCAAATTAAAGAGTTTTTAAGAATTAACCACAAATCTTTAGAATATGAAACGATATTTCTCTACATTGTTCCTTGTCCTGTTGCTCTCGGGCGTGATAGTTCAGGCATGGGCCTACGGCACGCCCAAACGCGAATTCCGGTCAGCGTGGATTGCCACAGTGTGGGGTTTGGACTGGCCCACGCAGGGCGCGGGTGCTGCCAAGCAGAAGGCTCAGATGGACCGCTTGCTCGACTCCTTGCAGGTCAACCGCTTTAATGCGGTGAATTTCCAGGTGCGCTCGATGTGTGACGCGATGTATCAATCGAGCATCGAGCCGTGGTCGAGTTACTTGACGGGAACGCGTGGTCAGGATCCCGGGTTTGACCCCTTGCAGTATGTGGTAGAAGGCTGCCACAAGCGCGGCATGGAGTGCCATGCCTGGGTGAATCCCTATCGTTGGAGCACTGGTACTAATTGGAATACCCCCTATGACCAGGAGCTCAAGGAAGATGGCTGGCTGCTCACCCATGGCGCAACTGTCATCCTTGACCCGGGCCAGCAGCGCACTATCGACCGCATTGTGGCCGTGTGCAAGGAGATTATCACCAACTATGATGTGGACGGTATCCTCTATGACGACTACTTCTATCCCAGCGGCATTCCCACCGATGCCAGCGCTCAGGATTATGACGAGTGGCAGCAGTCGGGCACGGCGCTCTCGTTTGGCGACTGGCGCCGCGACAATGTCAACCGCATGGTTAAAGCCGTTTATGACATGATTCAGGAAACCCGGCCCGAGGTGCGTTACGGCGTCTCGCCTGCCGGTGTCGCTGCTTCGAGTTCTGCGGTGGCAGGCAAGCATGGTGTGGATCCGTGTCCCACAGGCAGCGATTGGCAGTATAACAGCATTTTCAGTGACCCGTTGGCGTGGTACGAAGCGCAGAGCATCGACTATATGTCGCCTCAGGTCTATTGGCCTTTTGGCCACAGTACCAACGACTATGGCTTGATAACGGAGTGGTGGGGCTATGTTGCCGCCCACTTCGGCCGCCAGGTGTTTATCTCATCGTCGATTTCGGGATTGACAAGCTCATCCACAGCAGTGCAGTACAAGGAATATGCCGACGAGGTGGAGTTCAACCGTACCACCTCGCTTGATGGCAATCCTGGCGCCATCTTCTACTCGTGCAAGTACCTGTATGCCCTCAGCAGCAACCCCCTGGGGCATTACCTCAAGAATACAGTGTTCACCAAGCCGGCCCTGCCGCCCGCTATGCCGTGGAAAGAAGGCTATAACCCAGGCGAGGTGAAGAATCTGGAACGTGTGAGCAATCAGCTGCGCTGGGAAGGCTATGACAATGTGCGCTACTCGGTGTATGCTTTCCCCCTCACGATGAATCTGTCCACCTTCACGGGCCAAATCGACTATTTGCTGGGTATGACCTACGAGCCAGCTTTTGACATTCCTGCCGAGTATCAGCAGGGATACCAGTATGCCGTCTATGTGCTCGACCGTGTGGGCAATGAGTGGTCACCGGCGTTCTTGAGTGTGGAACTTGACCAGCTTGACAATCCTGTGCCCATCTCTCCGAGAGATGGTGCGATTGTGGACGCACCCTTCAATTTCTCATGGCATCCGGTACTCGGTGCAACC
>Ga0310694_10001901_pt1 | contig 22544 bp, 9 predicted proteins | sample 174DNAGHGhighgp2_FD_203884 | JGI IMG/M metagenome (GOLD analysis project Ga0310694, IMG submission 203884) | Sheep rumen microbial communities from Palmerston North, Manawatu-Wanganui, New Zealand - 1742 DNA GHGhigh gp2 (v2) (version 2) | ecosystem: Host-associated > Mammals > Digestive system >... | reverse complement strand
AAGAGCTCACCTTGCGTCCCTGCAGGTCGTAGACGGTGGCGTCGGGGCGCTGTGCAGCCTGTACTGTCTCTGCTATGCCTGTTGTCTCGTCGGCGAACACTATTGCCAGTCGTGCGCCACTCGGCACATCGGCAGTAGGTATGGGCAGATAAGCCTTGTTGGCAGGTATAGTGCCAGAGTTTATCTTCACGAACGAGCCGCTGCTAAGGCCGAAGAGGGTGCAATCACCATCAACAGTTGTCACGTATGTGGGTGACAATGTCCCTCGAAGCATATTGTCGGAGACGGTGGAAATTTCCTCATCGCCATCTTCAATGATTGGCAGGCTAACCGTTTCACCGCTCTTGTTGGCATTGTAAATGATGAACGGCGTATTGGCAGCGACCTTGCCAGGAATCTTTGCAAACTCAACAGTTGTACCGCTCGTGCTCTTCACTGCCCAAGCAGCATAGTCCTCGGTAGGTGTAAGGTCAAGAGCGAATGGACTGCAATAGCTGGCATAGCCTGTAGAAGAAAGCTTCACATCGGCAGTGGTACTGATTTGGGTGATAACGATGTCGTCAAGGTAAAAACGTGATTTTCCATCAGATGAGAAAGTGATTTTCGGTTCATCTCCAGTGACTGTAATTGTTACTGTTTTCTCTGTGAACGATGTACTTGACAAGTCGTTGAATGATGTTGGATTAACATTGCAGTTTGTTCCACTTATCACAATCTTGTTTTCTGAATCACTCCATCCTCTTGCTTTAAATGACAGAGTTGCTGTTGATGTTGATATATTTAACACTGGGGTTGTCACAGAACCAGTATTACTACTACTTGCTAATCGAATAACGCCTTCTGGACTTCCTAAAACAGTACCTTCTACTGTCCATACCTTATTATCAAAGTGCACGCTATCAACAGCTGTATTACTGGATGTTGGTGCGTTCGTTATATAATCTTCAAACACGATCTCCTCTAACAAAGGTTTTGTTGTGTTTGGTGTTACAGTAACTGTGCATGATGCTGTCAATCCACTGTCTTTTGTCTTTACAGTGATGGTTGCAGTACCTACGGCCACAGCAGTCACTACACCATTTTCATCCACTGTGGCAACACTCTCGTTGCTCGATGTCCATTCAACCGATTTGTCAGAGGCATTCTCGGGCAAAATGGTTGGTTTCAAAGTTTCATCAGTGTTGCCCCAAATCAAAGAAAGTGCAGACTCGTTCAGTGTCACATTAGTCACATGGATGGAGTTTACGGTGATTGGCAAGTTAACAGACTTGCCAGCATAGGTTATTGTGACATAGGTTTCAGAACCAGCCAAAGAGCCATCAGGCGAAACTGTATAGTCAGTAACCACCTTTGTCCAAGTGTCAGGGTTTTCGGCCTCGCCTGTGCTAAGCGAAGCAGTAATTACCATTCCTGTTGCATCGAAGGTCTCGCCTACTTCATACTCTGTCTTTGTGGGGTTAGCCGTAATCTCAATGCCAGTCACAGCACCGACACTAATCTCCTGGTTTACTGTCTTTCCACCGTAGGACACAGCAATAGCCTTCCTACCAGCAGAATTCAGTACGTCACCATCTTTTACACTGGCACCATCAATGGTCATGGTGTATCCACTGGTAACAGCCACACCATCAGCTTCAAGAGTGAAACCAGACATGTTCAAAGACTCACCTACTTCATATTGTCTCTTTGTTGGTGCTGCGGTAATTGACAAAGATGTGACATTAATTTCTTCTTCAAGGATATATACAGTAAAATCATGACCATAGGTGGATAGGTTTGATGCTGCATAAGCCTTATAAAGACCAGTGTTATCATCTGTCTCACCTATAAATCGAGAGTTGTTACTTGTATTTTGAATTAATGCTACTTCATCTGTAAAATTGAACACCCAAATGGAGGATTTTGAAGAACCCAATGACATATCTGTGCTGGATGTATTATTTAAGTACTTGCCTGAATCAACACTTTTCAAATAGTGACCATTAGAAGCTTTCTCCAAAGCCCAAACATAACTCTCTGAACCAGACAATCCAGTACTTAAATAATCACTTGTTGTCGTTAATTGTTTACTAGAATTAACAGAATTCTTAAGCACCCTACTGTTCCTTTCAAACACATACTTATTTCCAGCAGTAACAGTAGTTACTTTGGTAAGTTTGTACGTTGTTGCCCACATTGTTCCTGCTCCTGTCAGCAGTACTGCCAGGAGGAGCGTCAGTTTTGATAAAAGATTTAGTTTGTTCATGGAAATAAAAATTAAGTTAAGAAAAAAATTGCTGCAAAAGTAGCATAATTATCTTAATTACCAAAACAAAGAGGCGGGAAAACAAGTAAAAGGCACTTTTTTCATATCCTGATAACAAGAAAAAGGCCACCTGTCTCTTCGACAGAATGGCCGTTTCCGTTCTAATGGTAATGTTTTTTTAATAGAGCGAAGCTTCACAGCTTCTAAAAAGATTGTTTTAATAAAATGATAATTATAGAGAAAGCATAGAAATGTATTTCGTCCTGTTTGTCATTCAATGTATCCTGTGGGCTTGTATAGCGAGTCTACCACGAGTGAGTCTGTTCGTCCTGCCAGCCCCTCTGTCAGCAGTTTTATGGAGTCTGCTGCAGCAGCCATCTGTGCGCCCTGTATGGCAGCCTTGTACTCTGCAAACTGCTCCTCTCCGTTCCATACATTGTCTTGGTTGAACGACTGGTTGAGGGCAGTGCTCAGTGTGACGAGTATTGCCACCACAGCGGCAGCCCTGAAGAGTGGTCTCAAGCGCTCTGCGAGCGTTATGGTCCGTGCCTTCACTTGGCGGCTGCCAGTCTGCACGTCGCTCTCCGAAGAGCGGCCAGCGACACTCTCCTCGGTGAGCCGCAGTATGCGCTCGTCGAAGTCGTCGCCAAGCTGGTCGTCGGTGTCGAGTGCAGCAAACAGGCTCTTGTACTGTCGCAGGCCAGAAGGAATCTCTTCGTCGTCCTGACTGAAGAAATTTTTCAGTATCTGCTCTTCTTTCAAGGTCGTCATGGCCTCGAAATAGCGGTCCAACAGCTGTTCAATGTACTTATAATCCATATTGTTCGTTTTCTGTAAACTTCTGCTTTATGGCCTGTCTGGCCCTGAAGATGTTGACCTTCACCTGCTGCTCTGTTATTCCCATCACTGCTGCAATCTCCTTGTAGCTCTTGCCTTCCACGTCGCGCAGCTGCATACATGTGCGCTGTTTCTCTGGCAACTGGCCCATGAGTCTTCTCACCAGTGCTACGCGGTCGCGCTGTACGGCCTGCTCCTCGGGATTGGAGTGGTAGGAGGTGTCTGCAACGTACAGTCCCACTGCTTCTGCACTGTCGAGCGAGGCGTTGTGCTGCTCCATGCGCTTCTGGCGGTCTATGGCCAGGTTGCGGCAGATGGTGAGGCAGAAGGCTTCGATAGACTCTATCTCAGACCACTGCTCTCGTCTGTTCCAGACTTTCAGCATCGTTTCCTGCACTACATCCTCTGCATCAGCTCTGTTGAGAGTGATGCGCAACGCCAACCGGAAGAGCTCGCTCTTCAGAGGCAGGACGTCTGTTCGGAAACTGATCTGTTTCATCCTCTCTATCTTAATAAGACGATTGACTGGGGGAAAAGTTACAGTCGTGACTTAAAAAAAATTTCCTTCATTTCAGTCTCACCCATGGTATGTTCTTGGTGCGGCCCTGTTTGTCGCGCACGGTGAAGGTGTATGCCCGTCCTTTCTCAAATCCCCACCTCGCGAACACGGCCATGCCGGGTACCTCCCTGCCGTCGATGGCCTCGATGACGTCGCCCTCGCGGAAGCCGAGTCTGAAGGGCTCTCCACACTCCCACACCAGCCCCACCACGGGTCTCCCGTCTTCGGGCACGAAGGCGATGTCGGTCTGGCAGTTGTCTACCGTGGCCTTCAGCCTGTTGCCGTAGGGCTGGAAGCGCATGCGGTGTCTGTGCGGGTTGAAGACTATGGCGCCATAGTCCAGTACCATAGCCCCCAGATGTGAGCCTCCCTGCGTGGTCAGCGTGTGTACCTGGCTGAAGGTGAAGTCGCCCATGAGCAGGCGCTGCAGACAGAGGAACACCACCTCGCCCTTTCGCTCTGTCCCCTGGTGACCCAGTGCGTGGCGCCCCACAGAGCGTCCCTCCACCTGCGCCTCCGCCTCGGTGCGCCATTTCTTCCATCCCCGCTCGAAGCTCTGGCGGTTCATGACGTAGAGCTTGCGGCTGCCGGTGTCGAAGAGCGCATACTCGCGATATTTCCCGAAGGGCGACAGCTCTATGTATGGCACGTGGTAGTCGAGCCTGTAGCGGCTGTCCACGCCCTGTTCACGGTCGAAGAAGCCCTTGCGGTCGGTGAGTATGAGTCTCTTGTGGCGTGTGTCGATCTTCATGCAGAGGCCTTTGTTCACCAGGTCGAAGCCCAGTATGCCGTCTATGCGGCTGCCTCTCACCACCCTCTGCTGCAGTGTGGCGCGGCACCCGGTGAGCGTCAGCGACCCGATCGTCAGCGGGGGCAGAGCCACCACGCGCACCTTCCGCACATGGCCTGTGGCGTCGTGCGACCTGATGGTCCCGGCACTGGGGCTGTCGGCAAGGGGTGTGTCGGGGAAGACGACGGCCTGGCCCGACCCGGTGTCGAGCAGGAAGCGCAGCTGCCGGCCGCCAGCCTCCACAGGCACTATGACCTGCCCCTGCACGTAGTCTATCTGTATGGTGTCGGCAAAGTTCTTCTTCGACAGTGTGAAGTTCAGGCTGTAGCGCGTGGTCTGTGCGCTGCCCGCCATCACAGCAGACAGCATGAAGAGGGCCAGGCAGAGCTTTGGCCAGAGGCTCTTAGGTACTTCGCGCGCTTCGGTGAGCATGGTGACTGTGGTCTAAAACATTTTGCTTACGCGCTTTATTCCCTCCACCAGTATGTCGACCTCCTCCTTGGTGTTGTAAAGAGCGAACGACGCCCTCACGGTGCCGCTGACGCCCAGACGGTTCATGAGGGGCTGTGCACAGTGATGGCCTGTGCGCACGGCTATGCCCAAGCGGTCGAGCAGTGTGCCCATGTCGAGATGGTGGATGTCGCCCACAAGGAAGCTCACCACGGCATCGCGGGAGGAATGAGAAATGAGAGGTGAGGAATGAGAAATGGGCTGAGCAACAGTGGGTGCTGTGGCGGGAGAAATGGCTGTGGCGGGAGACATGGAGGAGGGTCCAAAGATGCGGATGGCGGGTATGGTCTGCATCTGCTCCAGACAGTAGGTGGTCAGCTCGTGCTCGTGGGCCATGATATTGTCGAGGCCCAGGCTGCACATATAGTCGATGGCGGTGGCCAGGCCGTGGGTGGCCACATAGTCAGGTGTGCCGGCCTCAAACTTGAACGGCAGGCGCTCGAAGGTGGTCTTCTCCCAGCTGACACGGTCGATCATCTCTCCCCCACCCTGGTACGGCGGCAGACGTTCCAGCCACTCCTCCTTGCCGTAGAGCACGCCCACGCCGGTGGGTCCGTACATCTTGTGGCCGCTGAAGGCGAGGAAATCGCAGTCCAGGTCCTGCACGTCTATGGGCAGGTGGGGAGCGCTCTGCGCGGCGTCTACGAGTACGGGGATGCCGTGCTCGTGGGCCAGTGCTACCAGCTCCTTTATGGGGTTGATGGTGCCCAGCACGTTGCTCACATGAGCGATGGCGAGGAGGCGGGTGCGCGGGGTGAAGATGGGTGCGACAGGGGCGGTTGCGACTTGGGCGGTTGCGACAGGGGCGGTTGCGTCTTGGGCGGTTGCGTCTTGGTTGGTTGCGACAGAGTCGCAACATACAGGACAGGCGAGCTGGCCGTCGTCGGTGATGGGCAGGTGGCGCACCACTATGCCGTGCTTCTGTGCCTGCAGCTGCCACGGCACTATGTTGGAGTGGTGCTCCATGTCGGTGACTATCACCTCGTCGCCCGGCTGCATCTGCGACTCACAGAAGGTCTGTGCCACCAGGTTGATGGCCTCTGTAGTGCCTCGTGTGAAGACTATCTCCTCGGTCTTCTGGGCGTTGATGAACTGCCTCACACGCTCACGTGCCGCCTCGTGCAGGTCGGTGGCCTGTTGTGAGAGGTAGTGCACTCCGCGGTGCACGTTGGCGTTGACGTTGAGATACTCCTCGCGCATGGCGTCGAGGACGCAGAGCGGTTTCTGCGTCGTTGCCGCGTTGTCAAGATAAACCAGCGGCTTTCCATATACTTCCCTCGAAAGAATGGGGAAGTCTGAGCGAACTTTATTTATATCGTACATCTTTTTTCTAAATTAGTAATGAGTAATTAGTAATGAGTAATTAGTAATGAGTAATTAATAATGAGTAATTAGTAATTAAAAATTAAAAATTAAAAATGCCATGCGGCCACCTATCAAACTCTAACTACTTCCTACCACTTATTCTATCGACTTCTAACTACTTCTAACTACTTCTAACTCCTTAAAGAAGCTGCTTAAAAAGATCACTTCCCCGCCACAATCTTCTTGATGTCATTGAGTTTGTTCAGGGCCTCGAGGGGAGTGAGGTTGTTCACGTCGAGTCCCAGTATCTCGTCGCGCACCTGGCATAGCACAGGGTCGTCGAGCTGGAAGAAGCTTAGCTGCATACCCTCGCGGCTGTCTGCAATGTCGGCGATGGGCTTGCCCGCCTTCCCCACCTGTGTGTTCTCGCTCTCCAGCTGCTTCAGTATGACGTTGGCGCGCTTCACTATGGAGCGTGGCATGCCCGCAATCTCCGCCACATGGATGCCGAAGGAGTGCTCCGAGCCACCTCGCTCCAGCTTTCTTAGGAAGATGACGCGGCCGTCTATCTCCTTCACGCTGACGTTATAGTTTTTTATGCGTGAGAAATTCTTCTCCATCTCGTTCAGCTCGTGGTAGTGAGTGGCGAAGAGTGTTCGTGCGCGTGCTTTCTGCTGTTCGTGCAGATACTCCACTATTGCCCACGCTATTGAGATGCCGTCGTAGGTCGACGTGCCGCGTCCCAGCTCGTCGAAGAGCACTAGCGAGCGCGGCGTCACATTGTTGAGGATGTTCGAGGCCTCGGTCATCTCCACCATGAATGTCGACTCGCCCAGGGAGATGTTGTCCGACGCCCCCACACGTGTAAAGATCTTGTCCACCATGCCTATATGAGCGGCCTCTGCCGGCACGAAGCACCCCACCTGTGCCAGCAGCACTATGAGTGCCGTCTGTCTGAGCAGGGCACTCTTACCCGCCATGTTCGGTCCGGTGATGATGACTATCTGCTGCCTCTCCTGGTCGAGGGTGATGTCGTTGGGCACATACTGCTCGTCGATGGGCAGCTCTGTCTCTATGACAGGATGGCGTCCCTGGCGTATGTCTATCACGTCGCTGTCGTCTACCACGGGGCGTATGTAGCGGTGCTCCTCTGCTGTCTTCGCAAAGGCCAAGAGGCAGTCGAGGCGTGCCAGCAGGTTGGCGTTGGTCTGTATCTGAGGTATGAACTCCTGTATGGCTGTCACGAGCTCGCTGAAGAGGCGTGCCTCCAGCGACAGTATCTTGTCCTCTGCCCCGAGTATCTTCTCCTCGTACTCTTTCAGCTCCTGGGTGATGTAGCGCTCTGCCTGTGCCAGTGTCTGCTTGCGCACCCACTCTGCCGGCACCTTGTCCTTGTAGGTGTTGCGCACCTCGAGGTAGTATCCGAAGACGTTGTTGTAGCCTATTTTCAGGCTCTGTATGCCCGTCTCTGCCGCCTCGCGCTCCTGTATCTGCAGCAGGTAGTCCTTGCCACTGTAGGCTATGCGCCGCAACTCGTCGAGCTCGTCGCTCACCCCGTCGGCGATGACGCCGCCTTTCTGCACCAGCTGCGGTGGGTCGTTGACTATCTCTCGTGCTATGCGGTCGCGTATGCTCTCGCAGGGCGACAGTTGCTCGCCCAGGCCCTTCAGTGCGTCGTTGGTGGCATAGAGACAGGCGCTCTTTATGGGCACTATGGCCTCGAGGGCTGTCTTCAGCTGGTTCACCTCGCGGGGGCTCACCCTTCCCACAGCCACCTTCGACACTATGCGCTCCAGGTCGCCCACACGGTGCAGCTGGTCGTCGACGTCCTGCCGGAACGCGGGCTCGCGGAAGAAATAGTCCACCACGTCGAGACGCTCCTCGATGGGCCTCCTGTCTTTCAGCGGGAAGATGAGCCAGCGGCGCAGCAGACGTCCACCCATGGGCGACACCGTGCGGTCTACTACGTCGAGCAGGCTGCGCCCGTCGTCCTGCATGGGCTGCACCAGCTCCAGGCTGCGTATGGTGAACTTGTCCAGCCTGACGTATTTCTCTTCCTCTATGCGCTGCAGGTGTGTTATGTGGCCTATCTGTGTGTGCTGTGTCAGCTCCAGGTAGTAGAGTATGGCTCCTGCCGCCACCACGCCGCTGCGCAGGTGGTCCACGCCGAAGCCCTTCAGGCTCTTCACATGGAAGTGTTTGAACAGCTTCTGCATGGCGCTCTGCTCGGTGAACATCCAGTCGTCCATCTGGAAGGTGACGTAGCGGGTGCCGAAGTAGCGCTCGAAGTCCTGGCGGCGGTCGCGCTCGTAGAGCACCTCCTTCGGCTGGAAGTTGCCAAGCAGCTTCTCCACATAGTCGTAGGTGCCCTCGCCCACCAGGAACTCGCCTGTCGAGATGTCGAGGAACGACACGCCGCAGGCCGACTTGCCGAAGTTGACAGCGGCGAGGAAGTTGTTCTCCTTGTAGTTGAGCACATTGTCCGAGAGTGCCACGCCGGGGGTCACCAGCTCTGTGATGCCGCGCTTCACCAGTTTCTTCGTGAGCTTGGGGTCCTCGAGCTGGTCGCAGATGGCCACACGCTTGCCGGCACGGATGAGCTTGGGCAGATAGGTGTCGAGGGCGTGATGGGGGAAGCCAGCCATCTCGTCGCCTTTGTTGTAGCCGTTGTTGCGCTTTGTCAGCGTGATGCCCAGTATCTGCGACGCTATGACAGCATCGTCGCAATAGGTCTCGTAGAAGTCGCCACAGCGAAACAGCAGCACTGCGTCGGGGTGCTTGGCTTTCAGCTCAAAGAACTGTTTCATCATCGGCGTCAGCTCGCCGTCTTTCTTTGCCATAGATAGTGTGTGTGTTCAGAATAACGACTGCAAATGTACACAAAAAACTTGAAAAAGAAGCCTCAACGTGGAAAAATATAGGCTTTGCGGTTTATTTTTCCGTTGAATGTGCGCTCCACCTTGTCCACCTGTGCGTAGAGCATGGGCACTTTGTACGTCTCCAGGCGCGAGCTGAGGTGGTGTGCCAGTGTGCGCTTGTCGAGTGTCGTCCCTTCGCTCATGACCACGAGCAGCTTCAGCGCCTTGCCCGTGAGGGGGTGGTCGACGGCGGTGCACACACAGTCGGCCACGCCTGCGAAGGCCATGGCCGCTCCTTCCACCTCTGTGGGTGCCACCTTGTAGCCGCCCACGTTGATCACGTCGCCCTCGCGCCCGGTGAGGTGGAGCATGCCCTCGTCGTCGATGGTGCCCAGGTCGGAGGTGTAGACCACGCCGTCGCGCAGCACCGCGGCCGTGCGCCCGGCGTCGCCCACATAGCCGGTCATCAGCGTGGGACCGGAGCAGGCAATGGTGCCGCCATCGGTGATGACGAGACGCGAGTGGCGCATGGGCCGTCCCAGACAACCCGCTATGCAGCGCCCGTCGTTGTAGTTGTAGGTGCTTATGATGCCCGTCTCGGTCGAGGCGTAGGTGTTATAGAGACGTGTGTGGGGCAGCAGGCGGCACAGCGCCTCCATGTCTGAGCGCGAGATGGCGGCGGCCCCGGTCTCTATGAACTCCATCCTGTCGGCGAGGGCCTGCAGCTGTCGTGGTGCCATCTGCAGCAGTATGCGTATGCTCGCCGGCACGAGGAAGGTGGCCATGCGCCTGTAGGGGCCGTCGAAGGCAGAGAAGAAAGCGCTGAGGTCTTTCATGCCGTCGACGATGATGATGGTGGCGCCAAGCAGTATGACGGGGTACAGCTTCGACAGGCTGCCTATATGGTTCAGCGGCCCGCTGACTACGAAGGCGAGGTCGTGGCTGAAGCCCTGTCCGTCGATGAGGTTCTCGGCATCGGCGATGATGGTCCTGTGGCTTATCATGACGCCCTTCGACACCCCAGTGGTGCCCGTGGTGTAGAGTATGTCGGCGGTGCCCTCGGGACAGGTGTGGGCCCCCAGGTGGCGGGCAATGTCGGCAAAGGTGGCGTCGGGTGTGCTCTGCTCCAGCGGTGCCACTACGCAGCCAAAGCGGTGCAGGGCGAAATAGTCTACGAGGAACTCAGTGGTGGAAGCAGCACGCAGGCACACCGTCTGGCCTGCCTCGTAGCCCTCGCGCTGCAGCTCCCCTACCCTGCTGTCCACCATGCGCTGCAGCCCGGCGTAGGTCACCGCGCTGCTGCCACACACCACAGCCGTCTTGTCAGGATAAAGCCGGGCGTCGACCTCGAGATAGTCTTCCAGTGTCATTGTGGTCTGTTCTCCAGTTTACGTTCCACCATGGCCACGATGCTGTCGAGCGACTTCAGGTTGCGCGGTGTGGCGTCGGTGGCGTCAAGCTCCACATGAAACTCATCGGCCAGGGTCATGAGTATGGTGGTGACACCAAGCGAGTCAAGCTCGCTGAAGAGATATTCGGAATCGAAGTCAACAAGTGGCAAGGTGTCTTCCAACAAATGCCTTATCTTTTCTTTCATAAGCTGATTATTCTTATTATTCCAATTTCTTTCAAAAAATCAAGTCGATTTCTTTCAAATCACTTCTTCTGTCCTATCACCACGTTGGTGTCGCCACTGACGTCGGCAGCATCTCCGCCGCCATATACGTTGCCTCGGATGTCTACGCCCACCACCTTCTTGTAGTAGACGGTGCCTGCTGTAGCCTTCGCGTTTTCATCTGTGATTTCGGTGTAGGTGTAGCTACCCTCAGAGCCTGAGCGTGTATAGTAGCCCTTCACGTTGTCGCCAGTGGCCACCGACACTATGGGCACATATTCCTCCGTGCCAATGTTCACGTGCGTGGTGCCCACCACCTCGGCCGCGTTGCCGCCTCCGAACACGTCCTGTATGGCGCCGATGGCGCCGATGGCGTGCGACGGGATGGGGAAGCCCTTGGTGGCGTCGTAGCCGTCGTTGCCGGGTTCCTTCACCGAAGAGCCTATCACTCGAGCACCCTCTTTCACTTCTTTTGTGGCTGCATACTTGCCATTCAGCACATCGACGTTCACCACGGGGTCGCCCACCATCTTGGCAGCCTCACCGTAGCCTCCGCCGAAGATGCGTCCTATGCTGGTGAACGAGCGCACGTTCACCGTCGGGCTGGCCACAGCCGTGCCGCTGGTCTTGAGCGAGCCGTCGTCGTTGTATCCGTAGATGCTGTATGCCGCCTCGTTGCCGCCGCCGTAGAGCTCGCCGATGATGACCGGGCGGCATCCCGTCTCCTCGACGTTCACGGTGATGGAGCCGCGCACGCAGCCACCCATGTCGTTGCCGCCGAACACCTGTCCGTAGGTGCCGTTGGTGATGTTGAGCTTGATGTTGCCGTTCACGTCGGCATTAGAAGCTCCTCCGTATGCCTTGCCCAGGCCGGTGATACAGCCTATGTCGAGGATGGCGTCGCCGTCCTGCAGGGCGTTGCGGCCGCCGCCGTAGGCATCGGTCACGTTGAATTCGCAGTCGTTGTCGTCGGCATCCACCAGCGTTGCGCGCGACTCCTTGCGCACGTTGCCCTTGGTGTTAGAGCCGCCATAGACCTCGTGTACCGTGCCGCCCAGGACGGTGACGTGGGCATTGCCCGTGCCGTACGCTTTTGCCGCTTTCTCGCTGTCATTGTTATAAGGCAGATAACCGACGTTGGCACCAGGGTTGGTCACGTATGTCACGCCGCCGTCGTAAGACACATCGTCAGCACCGTTACCGCCGCCGAAGGCCTGACCAATCTCGTAAGTACCGTTGACAACCACGTCGGTGGCGGGCACCGAAGCGGCATTGCCACCGCCGTACACCTGGCCGATACTCGTCAACTCGCAACCGTCTATGATAACCTCAGTATAGGCCTGGGCTTTCTCATCATCCGTCTTGTCCTTTTCGGCCTTAATTGGTTCGTAGGCCGACATATTACCACCGCCATAGACAGCAGTCACGTCGAAATCAGCAAAATTATAGTTGCCGTCAGTATCTGGCGTTGCTTTCACCTTGGCACCTTCTACTCCTGAAATCTGTGTTGCTCCCGTACGTTGTGTTTTATGTACATGTACCTTTGCATGGCCCTTCGGCGTGCCGTTGATGTTGTTGCAGCCGAAGATACGTCTGACGATACAGCCTTTGGCATCATTAGCCACACCATTATTCAGTTCCACCGTAGTGTTACCGCCAGTTCCGAAGTCACTGCCAATGTCAGCCGGCACGTCCAATGTGCCCTTACCGCCACCGTAGGCATCGCCCTTGATTTCGCCGCCGAGGAGGTTGACTCTCGTGTCCTGCTTGACCGAGCCCAACTCACCGCCGCCATAGACATCGCCATAGATAGTGCCGCCATGGATGTTCACGTCTGCCCAGATGGAAGTAGTGAAACGTTTGTCGGCACCAAGGAGCACCTCGTCACCGCGACTTGCTCCATAGACATCACCACCATAGTTAGCCTCACCGATAACACCGCCTTTGATGGTCACCTCACTCATAGACTGCTTGCCTTCGCCATGACCCTCTGCCGTGTCACCCTTTCTGAAGGGTTCATACGTTTGACCACCGAATTTCGGCTCACCAGTACCGGCTACAGAACCGCCACCATAGACGTTGCGGTGGATGATGCCGCCCCGAATATCTACCTCGGTGAAACGAGCCACACAGCCAGCCAAGAAACTGACACCTCTTTCCTTGAACTTCTCCGTATGCATTGCGCCAGTTGCATCTGGATATTGATATTCATATTCGTCATCCAGATCACCGTCGCCATTGTAGTCCAACACATACTCGCCGAAACCGGAGCCTGCGCCAAAGACGTTGCCTCGGAACTGCCACTGTGGGTTGGTGACATCGGAAGTGCCTACCAAAGCCGCAGCAGTTGTCGCATCTTTATATTCATTACCAATCTCACCGCTATAGACGGTCACCTTGGCATCACGACGCATGTGTCCGTCCTGACCGCCACCATAAACGGAGCCGTAGATACGGGGACCGGATGACGTCCCTTCTTTACCAATAGTAACTTCTGCCTCGTTGATATTGGCCACATGGAAGACAGGATTGTACAGGTGAGCAGGCTGTAAGAAGATGTTTGGTGCTGCTTCGCCCTGTGAGCCGCCAAAGACGTTACCAGTTGGCATGTTACCATCCATGCCAGCGGGTGTGCCCACCGTTCCACCAGTAATCGTAACCGTGGCCTTACCTGTGCCAAGGAAGTCTTTGCTTTCTTGGCTAACCCCATCCCACAGATTGCCCTTGATGGTCTCGCCATAGCCCATAGGAGCATAATCGTCAGCACCTCCAGAATAGTTGCCCTTACCAATAGAAGCCATCTTACCACCGCCATAGACGTTGCCCTTCACGATGCCACCAGTCATTTCTACGAAGGTGTTGCTATACACCTTACCAGCGGTGACGCTGTATGCCTCACCGTCGTACTCAGAATCGTTTGTGCATTTCTTCAGTTTCAATTTGTATTTGTCAGTACCTCTGCCGCTGCCATAGACCGACTGGTATATCGTACCGTTATTGATATATACGTAGGCATTCTCCATAGTGTGACCGTCCTCGCCACCGCCATAGACTGAGCCATAGATGGTGGGGGAAGAAGAACCTGTACCTATGTTCACCGTAGTTTGCCTTACGTTGGCAAACTCAGCCATCTCATAACTTTCGCCGACTCCACCTCGGGCCGCTCCATAGACATCGCCGCTAGTGGTGCCAGTCACGCCGATGATTCCGCCGTAGATGTTCACCGTGGTCAGACCAGTGGTTATCTTACCATCGACTAAGGCAGGATATTCAAACCTGTAGGGCACGCTCAAGAGGAATCCGCTCTTCATCGATTGGCCACCAATAGTGAAGTCATCTCCATTGGTCTTAGTCATACTGGTGGGCTTCCCCACCGACCCCATAGCACCAGCACCATACACGTTGTGTACCACATGGCCGCCGTTGATGGTGACTGTGGCATTGCCATAGACAACACCAGCCAGAGGATTGTACTTGTCGCCCTCGCCGTCATTATTTGAGTCGTACATGTCGGTGCCGCAGCCGCCACCATAGACATTGCCACGGAAGGGATAGTTAGCACCAGAGTATGTAATATCATCCGTTGTATCGTCCGTTCCGCGATTATCAGTAATGTCCGCACCCGAGGCTATGCCAATAGTACCGCTATTGACGGTAACCTCGGTATTATGGAAGGTATGTCCGTTCTCGCCACTGCCATAGACAGAACCTTTGATGGTCGGTCCTGCCTGATTAAGAGTGCCGATGGTGACATGAGTGTCATAGACCCAGGCACCGTGGTCATCACGCTTACCCGGCTCATTGATGTCACCTCGCGAAGAACCGAACACCATACCGTTCTCATGGCCGTTGTCGCCAATTGTGCCACCAGTGATGTTGATGGTGGCAACGCCAGTATTTTTGGCCCTAAGCCCTTTGACCCCGATTACTTTTTTAGTTCCGTAAGCCGTACCGTCATCTTCTAAATATTCGAAATCTCCCACTGAACCGTAAGCACCGCCACCATATATATTATGGTGAATAGTGCCGCCGCTGATAGTTACATTCGTATTACCGAATATTTTTCCAGAACGCACGGCATCGGCGTGGCCACTACCGCCGCCATAGACATTACCCATCAAGGCGCCGCCGAAGCCCGCAACGCCAATCTCTCCACCGCTGACGGTCACGTATGTGTCGCCTACTGCGGTAGTCGTTTCTCCTGAGGTGGTGGCTACTCCAACGCAGGCCTTTTCACCACCGCCGTAGATGCTGGCCAATACCTTACCATCCGACATAGCTATCTTCGTGCTGTTCTGCACCAGACCAGCGTCAAACTTGGGATTCGTCTCCTCACCGTTAAAATCAATTCTTTCAATCAGACTGCCATAGCCACTGCCGAAGATGCTGCCGAAGGTATATTCCGTTGCAGAACCGTTTTTCACCTCAGTGCCTATTTGGGTATTGCTGCCCGAAATAGATATTTCCGTGCTCAAATTGACATTTTCGGTAGTATGGTGTCCCACCACCTGGCCCAACTCACCACCACCATAGACATTGCTCTTGATGGTGCCGCCAGTGATGGTCAGTTTGGTGCTCTTCACGCAGCCCAGTTTCCGCCAGTCCACGGCACTGATGTACGTCGTGCCGTCGAGTTGGTAGAAGCGGCCCATGCCGCCGGCAAACACATTGCCGCCCTTGGTGTGAGTCAGACGACCGGTGGCGGTGTCGAACTCCGTCTTGGAGATGTGGTGATAAGTCTTCCATGTCTTCCATTCGTTATCAGTAGTCCATTTGCTGATGTCTGTTTCCGAAATACCGGCTGCCACAATATTGGTTGCATTAGGCACTATGTACTCATGCGTATTACCGATGGTGCCGCCGCTGATGGTGATGTCGATATGTCCGCGGCCCTTGGTGAAGAAATTGGGGGTACCGTCAGTAAATCCATCTTCCGTATCAGTGTTATCGCGCATCTCGCCGTAGCCAGGCACTCCCGCGTCGAATAGTCCGTAGCCAACGGAGCCGAGTCGTCCGCCGCCGTAGATAGAGCCGAGCATCGTGCCGCCCTTAATCTGCATCGTGACGCTACCCGCCACATTGCCTGCCGTATAGGCATCGCCGCCGAAGCCACGGCCGCCGCCGAAGACGTTGCCGTCCACATACGAGGTGCCCCAGGTGCCGATGACGGGTCCACTTGTCGTCGTCACTGCCTCCGTGCCCTCACCTGTCGTTGACTGTTGGCCGATGGTCATTGTCACATTGCGTAGCACGTGGCCGTCCTCACCGCCGCCGAACACCGAGCCATAGATGCGGCCGCCGGTGATGTTCACCACCACATCCTTCACGTTGGTAGACTTGTTGAAGAACACGCGTTGGTCGCCCTTACCGGCGCCGAAAAGGTAGCAGGTCACAGGGTGGGCATCAATTTGCTTCAGTGTACGTGGCACTCCTAGTGTGGCTGTACCGCCAAAGTTAACGGTACAAGTGCCGCTCACGTTGGTCATCTCATTGCCGCCATAGACGTTGGTCAGGATATGACCGCCGGTGATGTTGACCTCCGTATTGCCATAGACGGCACCGGCATCCTCAAACCATCTGCCCGGCTTATAGGGATAGTAGCCTGAGCCACCGCCAAATACGCTGCCATAGAAGGTGTGGCCGTCATCGCCAACAGCGCGACCGCCATCTGTAGTACTGCCATCTGCATACTGACCAAGATTGCCTGTTGCATTGGCCTCACGGTCATAAGGAGCGTATCGGTCTGCTGCGTCGGCCGCCTGCCCGTATAACCAACTGGCACATTCAGGCAGAGACGATTGATAATAGGTGCTGCCCACCAGATTCCGTAATTCCAGGCGGTCATTATTGTCGAGAATCAGTTTCCCTTGTCCCCATTCTTCACTCGTATATCGACGATTGACAGCGAGAGGTGTCAGCGGAGTGGCCAGTTTATTCAGATAATTACCATTATCATCCATCTGCACGTAACCATTACCTATCTGGCAATCACCCTGAATGTTCACCTTTGTGTTTTGCTGCACATAGCCATTCTCACTGCCGCCATAGACAGAGCCTTTCACGAAGGCGTTGCCCTCGATGGTCACGACCGTCTGGGTGGCCAAGGCCAGTGACTTGATAAACTTGACGTAATCAGCGTCTAACGCCGCCTGCGAAGAACTATAGGCAGGATAATCTTTCAGTTCGTCATCCCATGATTTATTGTCCCAGGCACCATCTACCAGATGTTGTTTGCCATTCATGTGCTGGGGCTTTTCAGTTGCTGCATACCCTTCGTATGGCAGTACGCCCTTTCCGGCACCGAAGACGTGGCCGGCATCACTGGGGCCGCCGCTCTTCGTCATTTCCATGTCATCCGGGCCGATTTCGGCGTTGCCTCGGATGGTGACATAGCAATAGCCACTGTTGGGGTGTTCGTTGTCGGGTGCCAATGCCACAGGCAATCCATCAACAACCTTGTACTTACCTACCGAGGCCTTCTCACCACCGCCATAGACGCTGCCTAAGACCTTGGAGTCGGCCTGGACAATCACAGTGCTGTTGCCACGCACCAGTGCAGAATAGCCATGCGTATTGGTACCGGCACCGGCACCGAACACATTGCCATTGACAACGGGCGTGCTGGCGCCTGATTCCAGTCCTATCGTCACCGCCGTATTATGCTCTACGCGGCCTACCTCGCCGCCGCCGTAGACATTGCCTCTCACAAAGCCGTTGCCGATGTTGACATGTGTTCCTTCATCGCCGTTCACCATAGCCTTTGCGCACAGGAACGCTTCTCCATCCGTTCCTTCTGTCATTTTGGCTTCGCCCTTGCCGCCGCCGAACACATTGCCCACGATGTAGGCACCGAGCACGTCTTTCTCTTCACTCATGTTATAGGTAACACCATCCGCCTGAAGACTCTCATGCAGCCGCACCGTTGATAGTGTGCCGATATTGACCGTGGGGTTTCCATACACGTCAGCCGCATTGCCACCGCCATAGACAGTGCCGATAACGCCAAGTTCATTGGGATTGTCATCAGTATCAAGGCCAAATGCCGTCAACCTGGGGTCGGTAGTCATGAAAGTCGGAACGCCGCTGTGCTTGCTACCCTGAATCATGTTGATGTTCACCTTCGGGTCGGCATACATATAGGCTCCTGTACCATAGCCGCCACCGAACACCTGACCGATGTAGGTGCAGGCTACGATGTTCAGCTCGGGGTCTTCTTGTTTATCACTATTGAATAGCGCTGTGATCTCGTCTGCCGTTTTCCCTGCATTGTCAGCAGCAATGGCGGCCCTCAGCTCGTCGGCCGACTGCGGCACCAGCTTGCCGTCCTCCGTCTTGTAGCCATAGACAGAGTAGGCCGCCTGATTACCTCCGAGATACAGTTCATCAATCGTGATCGGCGTGTCGCAATTGCCCGTTTCCTCAATGTTCAGTTTGATATGGCCATAGATGGCCCCTCCGGCATTATTGCCGCCGAACACCTGCCCGAAGTTGCCGCTGGTGATGGTCAACTCCACATTGCCATGCACGTTGGCATCGTCGGCGCCGGCAAAGAGCAAAGGCACCTTCTCCGAAGGCTTACAGCCCATGATGACTATCAGGTTGCCATTCACGTCGGCATTCTTACCGGCACCCACCACCTTGCCTACATCCAGAGTACAGACACCGCCCGTACCCACATCGATAGTGACATTGCCAGTAATAGTGCCTCGCCTGTTGCTGCCGCCGTAGGCTTCGTGGATGTAGCCGCCAGTGAGCAGGGTGTTGGCATTGCCGTTGACATTGGCACCAGGGTTCTCCACCCAGTTAGTGCCGTCGTCAGTGGTATAGGGGTCGTTACCGTTACCACCGCCAAACACGGTTCCTATCTCATAGGCTCCATTCACCAGCACGTCCGTCTCGGGAACCTCCGCAGCGTTGCCGCCGCCATAGACGCTCTCTATACTTACATCGCAGGTCTCAATGATGACTTTGGCTTTCTTTCCCGCAGTAGTATAGTTAGCCAGGTTGCCGCCGCCATAGACGGCTGCCACCTCGTAGTTGTGGTGCTGACCGTCATTCTTAGTGGCACTGCCTGTGTTACCAGAGTCTTCAGTTGTTCTGTGGATATTACCATAAACTGTCTTATAGACCGTCACCGTGACATTGCCCTGCGGCGAACCCAGCAGGTTGTTGCAGCCGAACACGCGGCCGCTCTTTACTACGTCGGTATGGCCTTCGGCTTTATAATTGCTGATGTTGAAGGCTGTTCCGTTCAGTGTGACATTGATGTCGCCATACACCGTGGCCGCAATGTCGCTCGTGGCACCGTTGAAGCCATTCTTCTGACCCAGACCGCCGCCGTATGCATCGCCCTTGATGAGGCCGCCAGTCAAATCGACGGAGGTGGTGTTGATAGTCGATGGTACAACTGTCGTATAGTAAGTTATGCCTGCTTCAGCCTTCGTATCGGCAGCAGTGATTTTAGTATAAACGTATGGGGCTTCATCCGTACCTTCACCGCTACGGGTGTACATACCTGTTACTACAGTTTCGCCTGCGGTCACAGTGGCCACGGCATAGTCATCCGCATTAGCGTTGGCGGCATTAGTATCGGCCAGAGCACCGCCGCCATAGACATCCTGCTCCACGGTGCCGCCGGTGATGTTGACATCCACATTGCCCAAGGTCAGCCCTCGCTCGCCACCGCCATAAACGGAGCCATATACGGTGGCACTCTCGTCGATGGTCACAGTGGGATGACTGGTCAAAGCCAGCGTCTTGAGAAACGCTTTATAGTCTTCCTCTGTTGCATAATATCTCCAGATAAAAGGTGAGGTATCATCATTATTATAGGGACTCCACAGACTATTGTCGCTCGGTGCGTTTGTACGAAGTTGCATACTCTTCGACCTGTTCTCACCCGAAGCCACGTATTCTGGCGTAACACCCTTGCAGGCCCCGAACACGTTGTGCCCTGTGCCGCTGGTTCCGATTTTGGCATTGTCTTTAATGGTGACGGTGCAATATCCACCACTGTCGGGATGCTTCGGCAGACCTCCAACCACTGTGAACCGTCCCACCGAGGCTGTCTCGCCACCGCCATAGACGCTGCCACCTACCTTGGCTTTGCCTTGCACAGTGACAGCAGCGTTGCCACGCACCAGTGCCGAGTAGCCGTGTGTCTGCAAGCCTGCTCCGGCTCCGAATACGCTGCCCCTGATGTCTGGCTCATCTGCTCCGTCGGCGGTTCCTATCTCCACCTTCGCATCGTCTTCCACACGACCTATCTGTCCGCCGCCATAGACATTGCCTTTCACCACTGCGGTGTTGCTGATGGCGACGCTCGTGGCGTAGGCGATGGCTTTCTCGCACCACCAGGTGTCGTCAAGGCCGCGGCCAGCACCGAACACATTTCCGTGCTTGGTTGGCTCATTGGTACTTTCAAGACCTATCGTGCCGCCGGTGATGGTGACAGTGCAAATGCCGGTGTTGGCGGCAGTGGCGTTGGTGTTGTGTTCACCGACATTGTCAGTTTTGCCGTCGCTCTGCTTCCAGGTGTAGTTATAGTCGGCTGGCTTCGTGATGGTGCCCACGTCGCCTAAGCGTCCTCCGCCATAGACGTTACCCTTAACAGTGCCAGAACTGATAGTGACCGTGGTGTTTCCTTTTACCTTTCCAGCTTCGGCAAAGTCTTCCAGACCTTTTCCGCCGCCAAAGATGTTGCCATACTTGTCCGTACCTATCTCGCAGTCACTACCCTGAATAGTTACATTGGTGTCGTGCTGTACGAAACCGCTCTCGCTACCGCCAAAGACAGAGCCTTTGACTTTGGCTGACCCGTCAATAGTCACGTACGAATTGGTGACTAAAGACAGAGTTTGAAGGAACTCTAAATAAGCTTCCTTGGCAGTTTGACCAGTTGTAGGATTATCAGTGAAAACTTCCAGTCGGTCAGGGTTCCCACTATCACCTTTAACCATCTTCTGGGATGCCCCTTCACCACTCGCAACGAAATGAGGTTCAACTCCCTTGCCGGCGCCAAAGACATGTCCTTTGTCATCTATGCCAAGATATCCAATTTCAGCATTGCCTTGAATGGTGACACTGCATATTCCGCCCTTCCGCTGCTGATACGGCATACCGTCGGGCAGGTCTGTGGGAGCTGTTGGTTGAGTTTCACCATCACAAGCAGTAATAGGGATGCCTTTCACCCAGTATCTGCCCACGGTTGACATCTCGCCACCGCCATAGACATTATACCCCACCTTGGCATTACCTTGAATGGTGACAGTACTATTGCCACGCACCAAAGCTGAATAGCCATGTGTCTCCAAGCCCTTACCGGCACCGAATACGTTGCCATAGATAATGGGCGCTCCGGTTCCTTCGCCTATCAGCACCTGGGTGTTCCACTCCACGCGACCTATCTCGCCGCCGCCATAGACGTTGCCGGTGCCAGCTTTAAGAGTCTGGGATTCCCCCTCGCCTACAAGAGTCCCCACCGTGCCGTTACTGATGGTGACCTTCGTTCCTAAGTCCTTATGGTCATTGTCGCCTGGCTCTGCGCAAGCGTTCGCGGCGACTTCCGTTCCCACCATGGCCTTGTCGCAGGTGTAGGTGTCTTCCTTGCCCTTGCCGCCGCCGTAGACATTGCCGTACACTTGTCCGGCACTCATGTTCACCACGGTGTTGGTCTGCACGTCGGCCAGGTTGCCACCGCCATAGACGTTGCCGTGTATACGGACTCCCTGCGGAGTGCCTTGCGCCATCGTCGTCATCGTCGCAAGCAAGAGCATTGCGGAGACGAGTGCGGCACGCATATATTGCGCATGATTGAGATAACTCATTTCATCTTTTGAGTTAACCAGGTGTTTCTTGTATGTTATAAGCATTTTCATTCTGCCCTTTGATTATTTATTTCAACTCTTCAATCATTCAACTAATTTTGCTTATCAGTTCCTCTGCCGTGATGTCGTGCATCAGGGTGAAAGCAAACCATTTCCTGCCCAAGTCCTTCAGCGAGGCCCCGATATGGTACACCTCATCGTCAATGAGCAGAAACCGGTCATGAGCGCGGTTGAAGTGCTCCACGACGATAGGGTCATATTGCGCATTATGGCGGTCGATGTCCAACTGCAGTTGCTGGCCGACATGCTGCGTGTATATCGTCGCCGTCACGCCTGCTGTCCGCTTGTCGAACATCGCCAGCACCGTATCGTCAACATAGTTGTCTATCAACACAATGCGACTCTTTGCCTTACGTATCAAGTCACTCACGAATCGGTAGGCATCGAATATCTGACCGTCGTAGAATATTCCTTCCACGGGAGGCAGCGACGTTCGAACGAAAAAGTCAACCTTCTCCTCAATTGCCTCTATCCTCTTTTCATGTTTCAGAAGACGATTGTCTATGTCTTCTTTCAGAAAACGAGTTTGCTGGCTTACAGCATATCCTCTGAGAAGGAACTCTCTCAAAACAGAAGTAGCCCATATTCTGAATTGAGTACCTCGTTTGCTCTTCACTCTGTAACCAACAGATATAATTACATTAAGGCTATATACTTTTGTCGGCTTATACTTTGACAGAGTATTATGCAAAATCTGCATATTACTTGATTCGTTTAGTTCTCCTTCACGAAAGACATTTCCTATATGCCTGGCTATAACCGATTGATCTTTCTGAAACAATTCTGCCATCTGTGCCTGCGTCAGCCACACAGTATCATCCTCCAGCCTGACCTCGAGCCTTACCGTCTCGTCGGGCTGGTAGAGGATGATCTCCCCCGTCTGGATATTCTGCTGTGATGCTATCTCATTTGCCATACTCTTACATCTTACTTCTTACA
>Ga0310694_10001900_pt1 | contig 22549 bp, 15 predicted proteins | sample 174DNAGHGhighgp2_FD_203884 | JGI IMG/M metagenome (GOLD analysis project Ga0310694, IMG submission 203884) | Sheep rumen microbial communities from Palmerston North, Manawatu-Wanganui, New Zealand - 1742 DNA GHGhigh gp2 (v2) (version 2) | ecosystem: Host-associated > Mammals > Digestive system... | reverse complement strand
GAGACTCGGCTCTCCATCCAATGGAGACACCACCTCTCCATCCAATGGAGACTCGACCATCGATTCTATGGAATAGGCAGATAGTGCGGACTGTTCACAGTCCACCGCAACGGCGTAGGGACTCGCCGCCAGGTTTCGCAATTGCCTCCCCTGACAAGGAGTCTCGTAAACGACCGCATCCGAACCGTTCCGAACCGTAATATTACCCTAAATTCGGCAGTCGGGACGTAGTTTTTTAGCCACAAAGAACACAAAGGTCACAAAGTTTATTATGATGGGCATGTATTGCGAATTATGCAGACCTGTCTTCTGTTTTTAGTTTTCACCAATTGGGCGAATTGCCGTACAGAGAGGACGGCTTTTATAATCAATAAAAATATCCCTTCTTTGTGATCTTTGTGTTCTTTGTGGCTAAAAGAAATAAGAAGGGCTTGTTCAACTGCGACGTTTAGGTTGAATCAGTTTCCCAATCCGCAGAACGCGATTAGAATACCAATATCCACCCCACAGCGCAAGGCGGATTTTCAGTAACCTTCCAATAGAAGTCTTAGCCTAGCCTTGACTAATCGGACTAAAAATCTCCAATGTTGGATAAAGGCTACGGAAATCAGATTCATTCCGCGTTATAAGGCCCCCCTTCGAAAGAGCATACGCACCAATCAGGACATCAGCGATGGGACGCTTGACAACTGCGCCAGTCCGCTTCCGAAGAACATGTTCATACCATGCCCTGTGTGCTGCAATGACGGCATTACGATTCCCGCCAAAATCATATTGAATCCAAAGTGCATTCAGAAACTCATCTTGGGCTTCAAGATTACCTTGAAATGCGGGTGCCAATTCCACGTATGTTATTGGTGCAATGATCAATATATCGTCCATTTTAGCCTGAAGCGCCATTGAAGACGCTTTTGAAAAAACCGGATCTGCCTTCAGCAAGTCAATCAGGACACATGTGTCAACGACCCAAGTCATGCAATCTCACCCTCACGCATTTCAGCCATGTACTCTGCAGTGGTCATGGGCGTATCGTCAAACTTCAATCCATATCCAATATAGTCACTGACATTTGGCTTGACACGTCTAGAGCGTTCCGCACGGATGCGGGCAGCTTCCCTTTCTACAAGTTCAAACAAAAGCTGTGCAAAAGAAATACCACGCGCATTGGCGCAATATCTGACTTCCTGCTCAATGACAGGCGGCAAATCTAATGCGACGCTCATGTTAAACTCCTTTCATCATGACTTCTTTTTAGATTGGTTTTTCCAGGGGCCAATCCGCAGAACGCCGTTAGGATACCAAAATCCGCCCCACGGCGCAAGGCAGATTTTCGTAAAAGCGCAATTCTGTCGCGTTATGCATTCTGCCGTTATGTGCCTGGAGGCAGTGGTCAAACCAGCTAATGGCACCACAAATCGGGTTTGAAGTCCAAAGTGAATGCCCTTCAAGGTGGACGTATCTAAATGGACATGTCTGCTTGCACCAAAGTGACATGTCTGCTTAGGCCCATGTACCTTGGAGCATGAAGCAACAGGACTTGGCCTTGGTCAAAGCACAAGGGGAATGAGGTAGATGATAAGTGGCAAAACCGGTTTTGCCACATCGCGGACGGTTTGCGTCATTAGAACCAGCACGGCAATCAATGCCACCGCTAGAAACGCGGCCGAAGATTTTGCAACTTGCGCAACGGCATACGAAAGTGTATAATGGTTTCCCTGTAAAAGAAAGGCGTCTTGAGAATGGACATGACAAGAAGAAGTTTCCTCGCGGGCGGTGTGACGCTCGGCGGGCTTGTGGCCGTTGCACGGCTTCCCGCGTTCGCGGAAGCCCCTGCGCCAGTCCCTGAGCGCGGCAGGTCCGAGCGCCTGTCGATATCTTGTCACCACATCGAGGCGGGCGCGTCGAAGCCGTTCTCCGTGCTGCACATCTCGGATACGCATCTCACCGCGGCATATCCGGACGAAAACGAGTGGACAAGGGAATTCATGGCAAAGCGCAGCAAGACGTTCGGCGGACGCCAGGAGGAGGCCCTGCGCGAGTCGCTCGCTTGGGCGAAGGAGCACGTGAACTACGTGATGCACACTGGCGACCTCATCGACGCGCTAAGCCGTGCGAACCTGGACCTCGTACGGAAATACTACGGCATCGGCGGCGCGACCATGGGTGGTTCGCTCGGCAACCACGAATTCTACCACGGTCAACAAGGCGAAACCGAAGAGGGAAAGGCCGACTCGAGAGAAATGCTGTCGAAGGCGTACCCGTTCGACATCTCGCTTTCCTCCTCCGTCGTGAACGGCGTCAACTTCGTGACGATCGACAATGTTTACGGCGCGGTGACGACCGGGCAGGCAAGTCGATTCGAGGCCGAGGTGAAAAAGGGCCTTCCAATCATACTCTGCATGCACTGTCCTTTCAACACGCCGGAAATCTACAGGTCGGCAACGAAGTTCTGGCGAAAGCACGTCCTAAAGCTCAATGTAATTCCCAACGCGAAGTCCTGGAGAGATGGCTACCGCGACCCGGACACAAAGGAATTCGTCGCTTATCTGAAGTCCCTGCCGTCGCTTAAGGGGATACTCGCCGGACACCTCCACATCGACGTGCAGGACCGCTTCTCGCCGACCGCCATGGAATACGTGGTGGGCGGAAACTACCTGTTCCACGGCGCGAAAATCACCTTCTCGTAGAACAAATCAATAAGGAGAAACAAAAAATGAACCTCGGAAGAAGAAACTTCATAGGACTCGGGCTCGCCTCCGCAGCCGGAATGTACGTGGGAGGATGTTCCTCTACGCAGTCAACGTGCTGCGGGAACAGCAAGAGCCGCTCATGGTACAACGGCGTGGAGGTTGGCTGCATCACCTACAGCTACCGCTCCATGCGCAAAAAGAACGCGGAGGACATCGTCCAGTACGCAGTAGAGGACGGCCTCGGCACGCTCGAACTCAAGGGAGAGGTCGTGGACGAGTTCCTGAAGCGGAACGGCACGCGCGACATGGGGCGTCTGCCAGCACTGCGCAAGATGTTCGACGACGCCGGCGTGTCCATACACATTGTGAAGTACGGCGGCATCGGCGGCAAGAACGAGAAGGAGGACGAATACCGCATGGCCGTAGCCAAGGCGCTTGGCGCGGCGTGCATCACGCGCGAGATTCCCAAGACGTCCGAGTACGAGACGATCGGGCGCCGCTGCGCGACCCTTGCCGACAAGCACGGAATCTTCATCGCGTTCCACAACCATACGCAGATCGACGCGCTCACATACGACGGCCCCTTGCTCGGCTATTCGCCCAACCTTCGAATCAACTTCGACATCGGCCACTACGTTGCCGCCACCACGGACGACTCCAAACGCTTCATCGACCCGCTTGCCTTCATCGAGAAGTACCACGACAAGATCTTCTCCATCCACCTCAAGGACCGCACAACGAAGGCACACGGCTCGAAGAACCTTGAATTCGGCAAGGGTGATACGCCTCTTGCGAATCTTCTCCCCTTCTTGCAGAAGAAGGGCTGGCCGTTCTACTGCGACATCGAGCTTGAGTACGCCATCCCGAAGGGATCCAACGCCGTGAAGGAAGTCGCACGCTGCAACGCCTTCTGCCGCAAGGCCGCAGGATGCTGACGCGCATGGCATGGCCGGTGAAATCGTAAAGACACGCGGGATCGTGCTGTCCATCCGCCCGTGGTCGCGGACGAGCCATGTAGTAACGTGGCTCACGCCTGACCACGGGCCGGTCTCCACGCTCGTAAAGGGCGCAGTGCGCCCGAAGAGCGCGTTCCTTGGGCAGTACGACCTCTTCTACCTTTGCGACCTTCTCTACTACGCCCACGCCTCTGGCGACCTGCACGCCCTACGCGAAGTATTTCCCATAGAGATGCGCGACCACCTGCGCGGGAACTGGCGCGCCACCGTCCTCGCCGGTTACGCCGCCGACCTCGTACGCGAACTCGCGCCGCCAGGGCTGGAGGCGTCGCCCTGGTTCGACTTCCTCAACGGTTTTCTCGCACAGGCACCGGACGTACCGCACCTATCGCGTCTCATAAGCATGGAAACAAAGCTTCTCGACCTTGCGGGACTTGCCCCGGATTTCTCCGGACTCGATTCCGCTGCGCCATGGACGCCCTTCTCGCTGGATAGCGGACGCTGCGGAACAGGAACGAGAACGGTGCGCATCTCACCGCGCACCGTAGCCGCCATAAAGCGCCCTGACGCACCAGACGTGCGACAAAACGAAAAGGAAGACGCCGCAAGGTTCCTCGGCGTCTTCCTTTCGTACCACATCGAGCGACCGCCAGACATTCGACGTTCGCTCATGCATCTTCTCGTCACTTAGCCTTCGCGGGTTCCGGTTTCTTTGCAGGCTCCGGATTCTTCGCAGGCTCAACCTTCTTCGCTGGTTCGACCGTCTTTGCGGACTCTACTTTCTTCGCTGGTGCAGGCTTCAGCTCGACCGGCTTGGATTCGATGCTCTTCACTGGCTTGGGAGCAATGCTTTTCGCCGGCTTGGGCTGCTTTGGCGGATTGAAACCGGGCCTCTCGACTTTGTACTTCTTCTGAAGCCCCTCGATGTATTCGCGGGCCTTCTTCTGGAGTTCCCGGTCCTGCATCCATTTCTCGACATCCGCCACCTTCGGCTTCTGCTCGGCCACGGCTTTCTCGACGTCTGCCGCAGTCGGGGTCTTCGCCGCAATCGACTTCGTCTTGAGGATGATATGCCAGCCGAACTGCGTCTTCACCGGCTCTGACAGCTCGCCGTCCTTGAGGGCAAACGTCGCCTTGTCGAATTCCGAAACCATCTGTCCATGGCCGAATTCTCCGAGATCGCCGCCTTTCGACTTGGACGGGCAATCGGATTTCTCCTTGGCTAGTTCCGCGAACTTCGTCTTGAGAGCATCGCCCTTAAGCGCCTTCAACTGGGCATGCAGCGCGTCAATCTCCTTCTTGGCCGCATCATCCGTCTTGCCGTCGCCAGTCTTGATGAGGATATGCGATGCCTGCGCCTTTTCCGGCTGGGCCTGCTGCGCACGCTTGGTGATGTTGGAGACGATGTTCGCGTACTCGGCCTTGAGCGCCTCGGGATCCACCTTGATCTTCGACCTCACCTCCTGATCGATCAGCTTTTCGATTACGACGTTGTCGTTGAATTCGCTCATGAAGCGGTCCTTGCCAAGCGGATGCCCGGCGGCGAGTTCATCGAACGTCTTCGCCTTCTCGCCCTGCGCGGCAGCTTGCTTCATGATCTCATCGCGCCGTTTTTTCACGTCATCGCCGGTGGCGACGATTTTCTTGTCGGCGACTTCGTTCAGCAGAATCGTCTTCTGGATGAACATCTCAGCCGCCTGGCGGCGGAGATGCGACTTAGCCTGCTCGATCTCGTCAGAAGAAATCTTGGCCCGCTGCGCCGCCGGCACGCGTGCCAGCTGGAGCTGGAGGATCTTTTCGACCTCGGAATCCAGCTCCCCGCGAGTCCGCTTCTTGTCGCCGACCGATACCATAACCTCGTTCGGATCGATAGGCTCGGGCAGGGGTGCTGCCTTGGCCGCTGCGTTGGCAGCGGCGGGACCAGCGGCAGGAGCTGCGTCCTTGCCGTCCTTCTTGTCGCATCCAGCGCACAGAAGCGCCGCGACCGCGACGCCGGTAATCAGTTTGATAGTCATGTTCGTTCCTCTTTTGTTCAAAACCCGGAAACGGCCGCCTTCAGCCGTTCTTCTTCTCGAACTCCTTCATGAAGTCCACGAGGCAATCGACGCCCGCCATCGGGAAGGCATTGTAGATCGACGCGCGGATGCCGCCAACGGAGCGGTGCCCCTTGAGCGACTTCATGCCGGCGGCGGCGGCCTCCTTGACGAACTGGGCCTCCAGCTCCTCGGTTGGCAGACGCCACGTGACGTTCATGTTCGAGCGGTATTCCTTCAGCGCGGTGCCGCGGTAGAAACCGGAGCCGTCGATCACGTCGTAGATCTTCTTCGCCTTCTCGGCGTTGAGCTTGAAGAGGTTCTCCTTGCCCATCTTCTTCACCCACTTCATCACCTCGCCGAAGATGTAGATGCCCCAGGTGGGCGGCGTGTTGTAGAGCGAGTTCTCGTCCACGTAGGTGCGGTACTGCAGCATCGTGGGAATCGTGGTGGAGCCCTTCTCGGCAAACTCCTTGCGGATTGCGACAACCGCCATGCCGGACGGGCCGAGGTTCTTCTGCGCACCCGCGTAGAACATGGCGAACTTCGTGTAGTCACGCTCGCAGGAGAGGATGTCGCTCGACATGTCGCCGATCAGAGGCGAACCGGAATCGGGGATCACCTTCAGCTCCGCGCCGGAAATCGTCTCGTTCGTGCAGACGTGGCTGTACGCCGCGCCGGACGTCCACTTGAACTCGTCGTTCGCGGGCATGCGCGTGGGGATGTCCTTCTGGCAGTTGGCGACCACGTTCACCGTACCGACCATCTGCGCCTGCTTGAGGGCCTTGTTCGACCACGTGCCCTGGTTGGCGTAATCGGCTGACTGCCCCGCGCCGAGGAAGTTCATAGGGATCATCGCGAACTGCATTGACGCACCGCCCTGGATGAAGCAGACGGACCAGTCGTCATTCAATCCGCAAAGCTCCTTGAACGTTGCGATTGCCTCCTGGTGGATGGCGTCGTAGTCCTTTCCACGGTGCGACATCTCCATCACGGACATGCCGCATCCCTTGTAATCGACCATTTCCTTCTGAGCGTCCTGCAGGACCTCAAGAGGCAGCACGGCAGGGCCGGCGGAGAAGTTATAGACTCTAGACATTTTTACTTTCCTTTTGGTTTACGAAAAAACAGGTGATATTGTACTCCTTGGACGCGCTTTTGGCAACTCAATTTGTCGTCCAACGTTAAAAAGTATTCCGACGGCTATCATGGCCGTCATCAGATTCGTGCCGCCGTAGCTGATGAACGGCAGGGCGAGTCCCTTGGTTGGCAGGCATCCCGTGACGACCCCGATGTTGAACAGCACCTGGAAGAACACGAGGAACGTCATGCCGAATGCGAGCAGGCGCCCGAGGCGGTCCGGCGCGCACAGCGCGATGCGGATGCCGCAGACGAAAAACACGGTGAAGAGCATGAGCAGACCGATCGAAAAGAAGTAACCAAGTTCCTCCGCGCCTATCGCGAAGATGAAGTCTGTGTGCGCTTCGGGCAGGTAGTACTGCTTCTGCATGGACTCCGTGAACCCAACGCCCGATATCCCGCCGCGGCTGATGGCCACGAGCGCCTGGTTCAGCTGGTGGGCGGCGGAGTCTATGGCAGACGCCTTGCCGCCCGCGAGAAGCACGTCCGGCTGCACGCCCAGCATCGACGACAGCCAGTCCGGCAGCCACGCCGCAATGCGGCTCATGCGGTTCTTGTTGAAGACGAGCAACGTGAAAACGCCAACCGCGCCCGCGCCGCCCATGAGAAACATGTGGACGAACTTCATGCCGCCCACGAGGAACAGCACCCCGCCGGCGAGTCCGATCACCATCGTGGCCCCGAAGTCGGGTTCGACGACGGCAAGCCCCATCAACACGCCCACAAGCATCACCGCCGGGACTGCGCCCTTCCAGAACTTCTCGATACGCCATCCGGACCAGTCGAGGAAAACGCCGCACGCGATCACGACGAATATCTTGGCGAGTTCGCTAGGCTGCAGGCGCACGGGCCCGAACAGCCGCAGCCAACGGTGCGAACCCTTCGTCTCGGGCGCGAACAGCACCGCGATCATGAGCAGCACTATCACGCAGTAAACGACAATCGTCAATGTCGAATAACGGCGCCAGTTGTGGTAGTCGAAACATGCCGCCGCAAACATAAACAACGTCGCCACGCCCAGCCATACGGCCTGGTGCGTGACGAAGTACGTTGCGCTATTGTGTAGCCTGAGGCCCATGGCCTCGCCGGCGGACGCCAGCAACGAGAAGCCGACGACCAACAGCATGAAAACCGTTATTCCCAGAATTGTCAGCGTGCGCCGCACGTTCTATATCCGGGCGCTACCTGTTCTCGGGAACCTTCACGTGCGCAGGAAGCTTGAGGACGGTGCCGGGCTTGAGCTTGTCCTGCTCGGTCATGCCGATGTTGTTAAGGTCCATGAGTACACTCGGGCTGATGGCGTACATGATGGCGATGGTCACGAGGTCCTCCCCCTCCTTCACGACATGCGTGGGAGTTGCGGTCTCGGCGGGAGCTGCAGCCACGGCTTCGGGCTGCTTCGCCTCATCCTTGGGCGCGGCCTCGGCGGCGGGCTTTTCTGCGGGCTTCGCCGCTTCATCCGCCTTCGGGGCATCGGCAGACTTCGCCGCTTCGTCAGCCTTCTCTGCGGCGGGCTTCTTCCCCTCCACAGGCTTCGCCGCTACATCCTTGGCGGCGTCCTTCTTCTTGGCTGCATCGCCGGGCTTCTGCGCCTCCGCCGGAACCGTGGCGGCCGCATTGACCTTCTTCGCAGCGTCGGCATTCACGGCGGGCTTCGCCGCGGCCACCTGCTTCTCGGCCGGGATCTTGAGTTTCTGTCCGATGCGGAGATTGTCCTTCGTGAGGCCGTTCATTGCCTTGAGTGCGCGGATGGTTATGCCGCTCTCGTAGGCAATCTTGCCAAGCGAATCGCCGGACTTGACGACGTATTCCTTCGTCGGACCATCGTATTGCACGAATGCACTCTTCGTCTTCGCGGGAGCCTTCGTATTCGCGGCGGCGTCAGACACCGGCGCGGCGGCTGCCATCACCTTGGCTTCGTCAGCCTTCTTGTCGGCGGCCTTGGTCGAAGGCTCCGCGCTCTTCGGCGCAGGAGCGGCGGCTACGGCCGTTGCGGCAGGCGCTGCTACGGGAAGTTTGATCTTCTGCCCCACGCGCAGACGGTCGGCCTTAAGGTCCGGGTTCGCGGCCAAGATCGCGCGCTGGCGGATGTTCGTGCGCTTGCTGATGAGGAAGAGCGTATCGCCCGGCTTCACGATGTATTCCTCGGTGGCGGCGGCTCCCGCAGGGACTGCGGCAGCCTTCTTCGCCGCAGCGTCCTTCGCGGGCTTCGCCTTAACGGCCGGCAACGGCTTTACGGTGGCTACCGCAGACGGCTTGGGCTGCACAGCGGGCTTGGGCTGCACGACGGGCGGAGGAGGCGGAGGAGGCGCCACCGGCGTGACAACTAACTTCTGTTCCGGCACCTCGGCCGGTTCCGCTTCAACCTTGACAACAGGTTTCGCAGTCGGCCGCGATACGACCGTAATTGTGCGATCCGGCTGAGGAGGAGGGACGTTCCTCCCCGGCTTCGTCGCCTTGCAGCCCTGCATCATCAGGCAGGCTGCGGCCATGTTGATTCCCAGAACCAGTCCGAGCTTTTGCACCTTCATTTTTTTTTTTCATCCTTGTTTTTTGGTTTCCACTTCGCCGCCCGCCACCTCCGCACGAACGAAGGAGGCGAATGCGTCGCCGCGGGCCCCGTAACTGTTAAATTGATCGAAACTCGCCGCCCCCGGAGAGAGGAGCACCACCTCGCCGGAACGCGCATCGCGCCGGGACATCTCGACCGCCCGGCCAAGCGTCCCGCAGACCTCGCACGGGACGGATTCCCGCCATGCGTCCGAGAGCTGATCTGCGCAACGCCCTATAAGATACACTTTTTTCACTGCGGATTGCAAGTCTGTAATCACAGAATTTGGATCATCCCCCTTCGGCAATCCTCCGGCGATCAGGCGCACAGACGGCTCCGTGCGCGCGCCTTGCGCCATCCGTACGCCCGCCGCAAGCGCGGCGAGAGACGTGGCCTTTGAATCGTCGATGTACGAAATCCCCTTTATTTCCGCCACTTTTTGCATCCGGTGCGCAAGCGGGACGAAGTTCGCGAAGGCACTCGCGATGGCGTCGCGCGAAAGCCCTGCGGCGTCCAAAAGTGCCGCCGCGACCTCTCCGTTGGGCCGGAGGACGTCATTGTCGAAATACGAGCCCGCGAGGCAGTCGTCCCACGCGCGCGCCGCGGCGACGGCGCGCGCGGCCCCTTCGAGCATCTTGCGCTTGAGCGCGTGGTACGCCTCCACGCTGCCGTGGCGGTCAAGATGATCCTCCTGCAGATTGAGTATCGCCGCCGCGACGGGACGGAAGTTTTCGGGGTGAGTGGTCTCCATCTGGAAGCTCGACACCTCCACCACGGCCCACGCCGGTTGCGGTTCCATCAGCGCGACTTCGCAGAGCGGCGTACCGTAGTTGCCGCACGCGACGGCGGATATGCCCGCCGCATTGAGGCCGTCCGCAACGAGCTTCACCACGGAACTCTTCCCCTTCGATCCCGTCACCGCAAGCATCTTCCCCGCGAAGTGCCGCGCACCGAGTTCGAGTTCGCTGATCACCGGCACGCCCGCCGCACGTGCCGCGACTTGCCACGGATGCGTGAGCGGTACGCCAGGACTCGTCACCGCAATATCCCACGCGCCGTCGGGATACGCATCGTCGCCGTCAAGCACGCACACGTCCGCGCCGCAGCGCCGCAGCAACTCCGCCGCTGCACCGCCGCTCTTCCCGGCGCCGAACACAAGTGCCCGACGAAATCCGTTCTTGTCAGAATCGGCCATTCTCTAATTTCTCCACCGGGGAATTATAGCAAATCGCACGAGCCATGTGTAGCCTCATTCATCCGCGCAGGTCTATGGACGCGCCGGACACTGCGTCCTGTGCAACGGCGCTTGCGCGCGACTGCATCTTCACGAGGCTATCGACGCAGCGCACCGTGCCGCGCCAGAACGGGATTGGCCCCAGCCGACGCACCAGCATCGCGCCGCATGATGCAAACGCAGAGCCCTCGGCTGGTGCAGCAAGCGTCTCTTCCGCATCGTCATCGTCACGTGGCGCAAGAGCGTCAACGTCCACGCCACGCAGCGCAAGCAACGTTGCGGGACGGCGCGCGATCTCGTCGCCGAGCAGCAGCAGCACGGCGGCCATGTGCTTGCACGGACGCGCCCAGTCGGGACAGCTGCACCGCATAGCGACGTCCCACACCGGCTTCCCTTCTGGCGTTTTCCCGCGCGGAGCGGCCTCCGGGAAAAGCGGGATTCCCTCGGCGCGGAACATGTCTCCGACCTCAATCGGCATGTCGCCAGCAAGCAGACGCCCAAGCGTCATCGGACTCTTGCGCAGTGCGTCCTCAATGCGCTTGCGCGCCTTACCTTCCGCGCATGTGAAACCCAGCGACACTCTGTATGGGTCGGGACGCGATCCAACGACCGTCGCCAAAACCTGCGACCCATCGACTATGAGCTCCGTCACCTGTCCTGACACGGCGTATTGCCTCCCGCGCCCGAAGCGCGCGCCAAGGCGCATTGCCTCGAGTGCCGCTATCCACCTGCGCGACCACCATTCGCCGCGAGAGAGAGTGCGCAAATCCTGCGCGCGTATTCCGAACGCGCTCCGCGTCACGCGGAGAGGATGATTCCTACTGCCCATCGAGCGACACCATCCTTTCGAATTCGCCTTCGCCCATCTTGAGCAGGAACGCCTCGCCGCTTCCCACGATTTCGCCGGCGAGCCTGCGCTTCGACTCCAGCAGTTCGTCCACGTGCTCCTCCAAGGTGCCAGCGCAGATGAAAAGATGCACGAACACGTCGCGGGACTGGCCTATGCGGTGCGCACGGTCCGTTGCCTGGTTCTCAACGGCGGGATTCCACCAGCGGTCGAAGTGTATCACGTGCGTGGCGCGCGTGAGGTTGAGGCCGAAGCCGCCGGCCTTCAGCGAAAGTATGAACGCGTTTGGCTCCGGGTCGGCGTTGAACGCGGCGATCTCCGCATCGCGCTGCGCGGGCGAAAGGGCGCCGTGAAGGAACGGGAACCTGCGCCCGTAGCGTTCCTGTAGATGCGCGCGCAGAAGACGCCCCATCCGCGCGTATTGCGTGAACACGAGGCAACTCTCGCCCGCGTCGAAGATGGAGTCGAGAAGCTCGTCGAGACGCCGCACCTTCCCGCCGTCCGCCTCACCGCCTTGGCTGACGAGCGCGACGGAATCGCATATCTCCTTGAGTTCGGTGAGCAACGCGAGGATGCGTCCGCGCCTGGCGCGTCCGTCGGCGGAGTCCGCCGACGCATCCGCCCTGAACGACGCCAGCGCCGATTCGTAGCGCGCGCGCTGAACGGCATCCAGCGAACACCATTCGCGTATCTCGCGCTTGTCGCCCAGCTCCGCCGCAACGCCGGGATCGGTCTTGAGCCGGCGCAGCATGAACGGCGCAAGTATGTGCCTCAGCTTCGCCGCAACTCCCGCATTCGCACCCGTGCGGAGAACGCGCGCGAATTCGTCCGCGAATTCCCTGCGCTCGCCGAGCAGTCCGGGATTGAGGAACGACTCAAGCGCCCAGAGGTCGTTCGCGCTGTTCTCCAGCGGCGTACCTGTGAGCGCAACGCGCACTGGCACGTCGAGCGCGCGCACTGCGCGGGAGATGCGCGTGTCGGGGTTCTTGACGGTCTGCGCCTCGTCGAGGATGAGCGCGGAGAACGTCCCTTCCGCGAAAAGCGTGAAGTCCCTCGCGAAAAGCGCGTAGCCCGTAACCACCACGTCCACCTCCGCACACGTGCTGCGGAAGAAGCTGCCGGTCATGCGCTGCGAACCTTGGTGGAGATACACCTTCAGCGACGGCGCGAAGCGCGCGAACTCGCGCATCCAGTTCGTCGTGACCGACACCGGCGCAACGACGAGCGCGGGACGCCGCTCCCTGCGGTGCAGGATGAACGCAATCGTCTGCGCCGTCTTGCCTAGGCCCATGTCGTCCGCAAGGCAAGCCCCGAATCCCCATTGCGCCAGAAACGCAAGCCAACTCATCCCGCGCAACTGGTAGTCGCGCAAAACGCCCCTGAATCCTGCTGGCGCTTCAAGTACGCGAAAACGGTCCTCGCCGCGCAACTCGTTGATGAGCCCGCGCAGCCATCCGTGCGCCCGCACGCGCTCGACGCGCAGACCTCCGGCGCGGCGCAATCCGAAAGCGAGCGCCACCGCGTCGCGCGCAGGGGTCTTGTGTCCCTTCACGTCGCGCAATGCGCGTAGCGCCTCGCGGAGAATTGCCCTGTCCACCTCGATCCAGCGGTCTCGGAAGAAAACGAAAGGAGAGTTCTGGTCGAGCAGGAACTCTATTTCCTGTTCGGTCACGACCTCGCCGTCCACGCGGATCGTGAGCTTGGTCTTCACTTGAGAGCGCGGCACGTCGGAAACCGGCGTGAGGTCGGCTTCTGCCGTGACATGTTCGCCCAGCACTCCCGCAGGCATGTCCACGGCGTAGCCGGCTGCGGCGAGCGCGTGTGCGCCGATGCGAAGGAATGATTCCGCCGATGCGCGGTCAAGCTCCGCCTTCGTGCCGCTAAGCGCCGCGAGCGGAGGGAAGATCGACGCCGCCTGTCCAAGCGACACAAGACCAGACCGCGTGCGCGGAACGTCTGCGAGGCGAAGCATCCAAGTGCCGTCCTCCGTGGCTGGCGGTTTAAGCGAAAAACGCAGCGCGGCGCGGTCGGCGGCGGATACGCGAAGAGGCGCTCGCCAAGTCTCCAGGTCACGCATGAGCGATTCAACCTCATCGACTTCCGTCCAATCGACAAGTCCCGTGTCACTCCGCAACGCCACGATCCAGGCATCGTGGACGGTGTCGGGGCGCTTACGCCCAGTCTCTAGCGGAGTGCGTCCGCCAAACCGGGCCAAGCCATCAACAAGCCGCACGAAGAACGCACCACGCGACCTCTCAAGCGGCATCCACCGCGCATGAAAACCGTCTGCCTCTTCAACGATGCACGGCAGATACGCGCCGTCGGACACAACGCGCGCGGCGGCGCGAAATACCTCTGCGGCCGACAGCGCGTCGTCGGCCAGGAACAAACCGTCCTTGAAACGGCGTGTACGCACGTCAGAGAGGAACATCAGCAGGTTCTGCATGGATGGCACCACGCGCTCGCCATCCAGTTCCAGCGCGTCCTTGAACCACACCACCTCGCGTACGGCTGAAAGCAGCACCTTACCAGGAAGCGGCACTGGTGCGCCGTCCTCGCCTTCTGGACGTTCGCCGCGGAACGCTGCACGGCCGTCGTCGGAAATGTCGAGGTGGAAAGTCAGCATACTGCGGCACAGTTGGTACGGAGGGCGGATACGGCGGCGGCCATGTCCGCCTGCTTGAATAGAAAGCTTCCGGCCACAAGCTGGTTCGCGCCGGCGCGGACGGCGTCGAGCGCCGTCGTCGCGTTCACCCCGCCGTCCACCATTATGTCGATGCGCGGCGCACGCGCGCGAAGCGCGGTGATTTTCGGAAGACAGTCCGCGATGAACGACTGCCCACCGTAGCCAGGATGCACCGTCATCACCAGCACCTCGTCGCACTCTGCAAGATAGGGGAATACAGCCTCGATAGGCGTCTCCGGGTTGAGCACTATCGCCGCACGCGCCCCGAGCGCACGAATGCGCGGAAGCTCCGCGTGCAGATCGCAGTCAGCCTCAACGTGTATCTGGACCGTCTGCGCACCGGCGCGGACGAACGTCTCGAGGTAGAGGTCCGGACGCGTCATCATCAGGTGTACGTGGCGGTAGAACGACGGCTCCACGCGCCTGCACAGCGACACCACATCGGGACCGAACGAGAGATTTGGAACGAAGTGGGCGTCCATCACGTCAAGATGCAGGGCATCGGCGCCCGATTTGCAGGCGCGCGTGATTTCCGCAGCCAGCGAGCCGAAATCGGCCGCGAGCAAAGATGGAAGTATCTGGATGTCCATGGCGCTCTCCGTACAAAAAAATGGAGCGGGCGATGGGAATCGAACCCACGTAAGAAGCTTGGGAAGCTCCTATTCTGCCATTGAATTACGCCCGCCTTGGCGGAGAGGGAGGGATTCGAACCCCCGATACCTTGCGGTATGCATGATTTCGAGTCATGTGCATTCAACCAGGCTCTGCCACCTCTCCGTGAAAGCAGGGCAATAGTGTAGCATTTTCCCCTCCCGCCGTCAAGGGGCAGAATGATAAAAATAGCAAACCGGAATGCGGCGCGCTCGGTGATCGCGCCCTACCGAATGTCACCGCCGAGGAGATTGCGCAGGGGTGAGTATTTTGTGGGTGTCACCAACCAACTTCTTTCCTCCGGCCAGCCGTTGCCGTGGATCAACGTTGGCGGTGGTGGCAATTGAAGGAGGTTTAGTGGCAAGACCTGTTTTGCCACAGACGGAATATCCGCGTCTCACCTTTCTGGAACGGCAGAGAGATCTTCGGCCCAACTCCGATTTGCTTTCCTGTCAGAAAGTCGACAACCAAATCCTCATTGCCGAAGTCTATCTCCAGCGGACCCGCCTCCCTCGCCTGGACGACTACGTACCCTTCCGCCGCGCAGACGGTCGCCTTCAGCGGCGGCGTGTAGAAATGCACGCCCGCCACCTTCGCGTGTTCCACGATCTTCTCCATAACGACGTCGTACTTCGTCGCCGCCTCCACGACGTGCATCTTCGGATGCGTCCTCTTGATCTCATCAAGTCGCGCACGGCGCTCTGGATCCAGGTCACGTGCGTAGGAAATCAAGAGCAATTTGCATTCCGGCGGATTGGCGAGGACGTCGTCGAGGAGGTACTGCCCGTGCGTCGCGCCGCACAGGTTGAGCCTGATGCGGGCGTATTTGAGATGAGGCCTCACCACGTCGCTCGAGCCGAATCCGTTGCGCATGAGGCTTTTTTCGTCGACCACGAGCGCGATTTCCGGCGAATAGGGCTTCTTGCGGCGCAGCATCGCGTCGTCCAGGACGTTGAGGGCCTTGCGTATCTTCCACATCTCCGCGTCGCGGAACCAGCCGCGCCCGCACAGATCCATCCACCAGTCGCCGTGTCCGCGCAGGATGTTCAGCGCACCGTTGCGCAGCAGCGCGTTGCGCGTGACGAACGGCGATTTGTTCCTCAGCCCCACGTTCACCGGGAAGCTCCAGAGGTTTTCGAGGTGCGTGCGGTAGTCGTCCTCGTTGATCCACAGGAAGCCGTTGCGCATGAACGTCTCGGACGGCGCCATCACCGGCGACGAGCCCGGCCAGCCGCGGTCCGAGTAGCTGAACGGCGCGGAGAATCCGTCGATGCTGTCCTTCCCGTGCCGCATGATCCAGTCAACGAAGAAGTGCCCTGTCTCCGCCGCGCCCGCGACGACCGAGCCGAGCTCCCACGTGTAGCCGTAGAAGAAGATCGCAAGCGAGCCGCCGTCCGACCCGCGACGCACCGCCGCGCCAAGGTCGCAGAGGAGGCTTGCCATCTCCTCCTGGCGGAACTCGCCGAACTGGATCACACGGCGGTCGAGGACGGGATCGAGCCGCCCCTGCGGACGCTTCACGCGCCGCGCCTCGGGCGACGGCACCTCCGCCGTCCAGGCGTCCTTCTCGCCCCGCTTCGCGAGCCAGGCGCGGAAGGCGTCACGGGTATGGACGTCGTACCCGGAAAGCTCGCCGCTCTGCGACATCATGTAGAACCACTCGGCGGAGTTCTGTCCGCTCACGTGCAGCCCGGCGAAGTTGCGCGGGAACTTCGCGCGCAGATGGCGCGTGAGGCGTTCCACCGCCTCGCATGCGGCCTTGCGGTACGGACGGGCGGAGACGGACGACATCCGGACAGGATACCCCTTGTCGAACACCATCCTGAGCGACGGGTCGCGCTCGAGCATCCACCCCGGCGCGTCCGCGCACACGCGCGGGACGATCAGCGCCTTCGGGTTGACCGCGATGACGTGCTCAAATTCACGGTCGATGCGCCCGTAGGCGGGCGGTTCGCCCGGCGGAGCCCACCAGTCCATGCACCCCCAGGAGATGTCCGTGGAAAACGTTACGAAGTCCACCTGCGCGCCGGCCGCGAGGCGCACCGTGTCGCCGAGCGTGTCGCCGTAGGGGAGCGGCATCACGACCTTGCGGCCGGCGGCGTCGGTGTAGGACGCCTCGTGCGTGAAGTACGTGCGGTGGTGCGTGGAGCGGTGCGTCACGACGAAGTGGTAGAGGTGTCCCTTCCTAAGATGCAGCCCGTCGCGCACGAAATGGCGCGTGCGTTCCTCGCCGCCGGACGAAAGGCGCACGGTCGTTCCAGCGGTCTTGTCGATCAGCTTCGCCTCCGAAAACCACATCGGCTCGTCGTCGTCGAATCCGTCAAGCGACACGCGCCCCCTGTCGGTATCCTCCTCCGGACGGAAAGGGATGGTGTAGTCGAGCTTGCGCACTTCCGAGATCGGGCAGAGGCACGGTGCCGAGCCATAGTAGAAGCGCGGGCGCACCGCCACGCCGTCAACGAAGATGCGCGGGCCCTGCGGCGTCTGCCGCACCCGCACCTCCACGCCGACGGGGACGGTCGTCTCGCAGCGGAATTCACGGTTCACCGCGGCCACGGCGGCAACCGCGCAAATCAACAACAGACAAAAGAACATTCTTTTCACAGGTCGAACCAATTGTAGCCCGCATTCCCGCAGACCTCGACAACGGCCACGGCGATTTCGTGGTTCCAGTCTGGACGCCGCGTGAGCGCCTGGCGGTAGGCGAGCGCCTGCGCGACGGTCTCCGCGTCGGGCTCGGCGGCGTGGGGACACGCCGCCCTACCATGGTAGGGCGCGTTGCCCTCAACGCGCCGCCCGGACGCATTCGTGAAGTACTTGAACTCCACGAGCTGCGCGGGCTTCGCCACGCCGGGCTTCGGGATCGCAAGGAAGTCGCAACGCCCCTCGGACGAGTTGTATTCCGTCTCGAAGGAGTAGAAGTCCACCAGATAGTCAAAGCAGCGCGAGGTGAACGTCGTGCGGAAGAAATTCTCGTTCATCTTGTCGAACGCCTGCGCCGGAATGCGCGCCTTGACATAGTGAAGCCAATAGGCGTCGAATATGCTGCGCCATGTTCCGCCGGCCTTCACGTGCGCCTTGACAGCCAGCCCGAATGCACGCCGCGCTTCGTCAACGTTCGTGAACTCGGACAGCTCGTCGTAGTAATCGACGAACATGTTCTTGACCGTCAAGTTCGGGATGTTGAACGTCATGTCATCCTCAAACGTCAGAAGTCCGAGGTAGTAGAGCGCGTAGGGGAAGAAGTCTTCGCTGAAGAACTTCGCGCGGCCAAATTTCGCGGAGAGCGCCCGCCTGTTCACCATCTCCCCTTCGCCGCGTTCGACGTAGGCGCGCACTTTCTCCAACGCATGCGAATTCGTCTGCGCAAGGCGCCGGAACCATCCGATGTCCGTGCGCACGTTCGCGTCGATGATGTCCGGCGGCTGCTTGCCCTTGTAGGACACGAAATTGAACAGGTACCAGTTGCAAATCGTGGAGTTATAGAGCGGCTCGGCGTCGGGGGCGAAGTGGTAGCCGTCGTAGAACGCCTTGAGATCGGCGAGGACTGCACTGCGGTTCGACGTATCGAAACCGTACTCCGCATAGATTGCGTCCACGTATTTTTCCACTTGCGTCTGCGTGAAGCCGGCGAGGTTTATCAGTTCCGGGTTGAGACTCACGACGGTGCCGACGTTGAAGCCGCTCGAGAGGTCGTCGAGCGTGATCGGCAGAACGCCCGTGAAGTACGTGCGTCCGACGGTGCCGTCCGCAAGACCCGCCTTGAACGACTTGAAGAACGCCTTGAAGAAAGACTCCCGCGTGGCGTCGCCCTTGGAGTCGTGTCCGCATATCGCGTTGTACTCCATGTCGCGGTTCGAGACGACCAGCTCGTTCGTGAAGTTGTCGTACTCGTCGATGATCACGTAGAGCGGCGGCAGGTGCGCGTCCCTGATAACGGACTTGACGGCGTTGACCATCTCCGCTGCCGTCGTCGCCGCGTCCACGCGCGACCAGTCCGACAATCCGGCGTATCGAACCGTGAAGCTCGTGACGCATTCCCTGACATGGACGGTGAACCGCTCTTCGATCTCCGCGAGCGTCCCGACCTGCACGGTCGAGAAGTCGAACTGCATGACGAGGAACGAGTTATGGAGCGGCGTCGGATCGCGCCCGATGTCGGTCATTCCGAAGAGCTCGTCGAAGCGGTCTTTGAGGGCGACGTCGTAGTAGTGCGCGAGCATCGAGCAGATGACGGACTTGCCGAACCGCTTCGGGCGCAGGAACACGGGCGTCTTGATCGCCTCGAGTTCGCGGATGTAGCGAGTGTTGTCCACGAACAGGTATTCGCGGACGATCTCGGCCCAGTTGATGACACCGTATGGGATCTTGCGCTTGTTTTCCATGGCGTACATTATACCACAATCCACCATGCGGTTTCAATCGGGCGGCGCGACAACGTCATCGCCCCGCAGCTGCCGCATTTACCTGACGATCAGCATGAAGCCCTTGCCGTAGAGCCGCAGGCCGATCGCGTCCTTCTTCACCTTGAAGCCGGCGGACGCCGTGGCGGGATCGAGCACGAACTCCGCGCCGGGGCGGACAGGAACGCCGTCCTCGAGCGGCCACGTAAAGAGGTGCGGATCCGCAGATCTCGCGAGCGCCTTCAGGTCCGTGCGCCCGGCGAGGTTCACCGTGATCTCGCCGCTGTCCGCGAACTCCAGATCGGTCTTGCCTGTCGTGAACGCGGACGCCATCGGCCATGCGCCCGGCCACGCCGTTAGGTCCATCGTCGAGCCGGCGAGCATCGTGCAGCCGTAATAGCAGTTCGTAGTTGGCTTGAATACGCCGGCGACGGTCAACTGCGCCGAGGCGTTGTTCGAGGTTCCCACACCACCGAACTTCGCCTCGTATCCATATACGCTGAACGGCGACGCGACGTGCAGCGCACTGTTCATCTTGAAATAGACGTTCGTCGCCGTCACGTAGTTGCCCCCGGTGAGGAACCATCCGGTGCCGCTCGTGGCGTCTATCGTTCCGTCAAGGATCGTCGTGTTGTAGAAGCGGCAGAATTTGGCCGCCGCAATCTTGAGGTCAAGCGTGTGCCCGCCAAGGTCGAGGAACGTCGGCGTGGCGGCATCCTCTCCGAAGAAACCGTAGTTGGTGACGATGTCCAAAATCGAATCGTCCGTGAGGCGCACTCTATTGAGCATGGAGACGGAATTTCTGTTCATTCCAGTGTATTTTAGCGTACCTCCGTCAATTGTAAACCCGTAGAAATGGTAGCCGGTGCTGCCGTTCAAGTCAATCGTCGCGCCACGGCGGATGGTGATGTCGCCGCCCTGCGCGCCAAAAGGCATTTCGCTCCCCGCCGCGCCAAGCGTCAACTTGCCCTTTGTCACATCCGTGCCGCCGCTATACGACTGGCCCGTCTTCACCGGGATGAACGTTCCGTCGCCGTCCTTGACAAGACGGAGATTGCCCGTGAGCGAGACCGTTCTGTTGTAGGCGTTCCCGGAAGGAACATCGACATGCAGATGACCGCAGTTCTCCGAACAACCGTACTGGAGCTTCCAGAACGTGAGGAAATCCTTGCCGACAAGCGCGCTTGCCGTGAATCTGATGCGGTAGTAACGGTATGCGGTCGAGTTGCAGAAGCCGTATGTTCGAGTCGAGAAGGTAGAAGGCCACGTCTCCCCGAAACGCGTGTCCAGCCGCTTCCAGGCGGAAAGCTCGTCCACGCCCGACTGGTAGGCGGCATCGTCGTTGGAGCCGAATACCTCCCACGCGCCCGGCCCGCGTTCGACATTGTCGCCGGTGGTCAGCTTGTACATGTCCACGACCGTCGCGGTCCTGAAGTCGTAATCGATGACAACTGGAAGCTGAGACGCCAAGGCCATCACGCGTGTTGCTGTACTGCTTGGCTTGGACGTGACATACAGATTGGAAAAGGCATCCTTCGCCGTACCCGCGTTGGAGCTGTGGTACGTGTTCGGCGACCAGACGCGCGACGCATCGGAATCCGTCAAGTCGGTCATGGATGTCGTATCGGTGATCGTTCCTGCGCCTTCCAGCTTGCCAACGGTGAGTTCATTACCATGCAAGTCAATCGTCCCGTCGATGGCGAGTTTGCTCTTCCATCCAGTATTCAACTGCAAATCGTCGGACAGCACTGCATCGCCGACAGAAACGCGCCCCGATCCGGATGTGGAAATGTTCGAGAGGTCGCTCGCGTCAAGCCCCGCCATATCCAGTAAAAGTGCGTTTTCCTTCTGACGCCCGTACTGCAGCCGGAAGAACTCGATGATGTCGCCGCCATCGTTGCTCGCCGAGAAGGAGATGCGATAGTACCTGTACGCACGTTCGTTCGCAAAGGAATACGTGCGTTCCTGCGAGGCGCTCCATCCTGTTTCCGATGGTCTGCTGTCGAGCGGCGTCCACGTGCTGCCGTCGTTGGAGCCGGCAAACGCAATCGTCTTCGGAGCGCGTTTGGGTGCGGTGTTTGCCGTGCCGAGCATGATCTTGTAGGTGTCAATAAACGTTGGCGTCTGGAAATCATAGACGATGTGCTTCGGGAAATTCGCCGAAGTATCGATTACGCGCTGTCCACTGTCGTATGCCGCGTAGTCCGCAAACGCCTTCCAGGCCGACTGGCCGCTGAATGCCTGCGGCTCGGTGTTGTCGCCGAAGTAGCTTTTCACGTATGTGTCGTCCGTCTGCGTCGTGGTGAGGTCGAACGCGGCGGGGGCGCTGAACGTCGAGGTGACATTGCCCGCGCCGTCAAGCGCGGCGACGCGAACGACGCACCCGTTCAGGTCGATATTCCCGTCAAGAGTCACCTTGCCGAGTCCGCGCAAGTCAACGTTGGCCGATAGCGTTCCTCCGGCTACGACGATCCTTGCCGTTCCCGACACCGTGTTGGACGCGGCGGCGAAGCCAACGGACTGCGACAGGTCGAGGCGCACCTGGTTGGGCACGTGCCCGTATTCCAGCTGAACGAGTTCCGTATGGCCGTTGGAAAGCTCCTGCGGCTCAAGAATCTCCATCCGGTAGTAACGATAGCCCGTCACGTTGAAAAACGTGAACTGCTTGCAGTCTGGGGCGGTCTTGTCGTTCCAGTCGGTGACGGTGCGCTCGTCAAGAGGCGTCCAGGCCTTGTCGTCGCCCTCGTCGTTCGAGCCGTAGAACTTCCAGTGCTTCGCCGTGCGCTGGTGTCCGCTGTTCTGGTTGGAGGTGTTGCCCCTGTAGCCGCCCGCGTACACCTTGTAGGAATTGACGCTCGTTGCCGCGCCAAAGTCGTAGTCCACGATGATCGGAAGATTCTCGTTCAGGACGATGATGCGCTTGCTGTTGAGGTCGCTGGCCGTAGGCTCGCCGCGATCGAAGTTGTTGTTGAATAAGTTGGCGGGCGAAATACTGGACGGGAATATCGTTGGCGAAGAGACCTTGGAGGCATCGGCCGTCGTGAGGTCGAAGGTCGAGGGGTCGGGCACCGCCGACGTGAACGTACCCGTGCCCGCGAGGCCGGAGACCCAGAGGGTGTGTCCGTTGAGGTCCACCGTCACGCCTTCGGGGACGGTGACCACGCCGTCCCCGCGCCAGTCGGCATCCGCCGTGAGCGTGATGCTGTTCGCGATGGTCGTATCGGCATACGCCGTCACCATTGCAGCACACACCGGAAGCGCGGCCACCGCCACGCGAATCACGTTCTTTTTCATGCCTTTTTCCTCTCTTTAAATGGCCATTGCCTTTTATCCGCAAAAAACATAAATGATATTTTAC
>Ga0310694_10001898_pt1 | contig 22558 bp, 29 predicted proteins | sample 174DNAGHGhighgp2_FD_203884 | JGI IMG/M metagenome (GOLD analysis project Ga0310694, IMG submission 203884) | Sheep rumen microbial communities from Palmerston North, Manawatu-Wanganui, New Zealand - 1742 DNA GHGhigh gp2 (v2) (version 2) | ecosystem: Host-associated > Mammals > Digestive system... | reverse complement strand
GGCATTCGTTCTTGGACAGGAGCCTCACCGCGTTCCGGATATGTCCCTCCGGCAGATCGGACAGTTTCACCCTGCCGTCCGAATCTTCCACCATATCGTGGGCCAGGCAGACGGCGATCACCTCGTCGTCCCGGATTCCCATTGCCAGGGCCTGGCAGGCCATGGTCAGGGGATGGGCGATATAATCGGTCTCAAACCCGTACCGGCTCTTCCGCATCTGGCTCCCATGGGCCTTCCGCAGCAGGTCCATCACCTGCAGCGTCTGCTTCAGCCCCAGCATCTGCGCCCGGCCCTTCACAAAGGTAAACATATGGTCCGGATCAAAGTTGACCGGCCCCGGTTCCCAGCGGTGTTCCTTTTCCGCAAACAGTCCGTCCAGGGAAAGATCCAATACCTTCGCCAGCGTCGGCAGGTGCTCCGAGTCCGGAATAAACTTCCCGGTCTCCCAGGTGCTCACCGCCTGGAAGGACAGCCCCAGCTTCTCCCCCAACTGCTCCTGGCTCAGGCCCTTCCGCTTCCGCGCTTCCCGGATCCGCTCCCCGATCTGCTTTCTTCTCATTTCTTCATTCATCTCACACCGTCCCTTTCCAATACCATCTTAAACAACGCAGGACGTCAAAACCATAAGATTCAATTTGAACTTGAATGCTGCTACTCAAGTTTAACTTGAATCCCCCGCCCTGTCAATCTCCCCGCAGCCCCTGACTCCCGTATCATATTCCTGCAGAAACAAAACATGCCCCTCCTTTCAAATTCACCCGGAAGAGGCACGAAAAAAGTCCCATCGTTTCCGACAGGACTCAGGCTCCGTTTCATTTCATCCCATCGGTCAGGCTTTGGCACCTTACTCATCGAGCAGGTTGTCGTGCGGTCACAGGGCCTGTCCCTCGCGCACTCTTCATAGGCGTTATTCAGTTGCAATGATGATTTCGACACGGACGGCTGAAATCCTCTTTTCCAGAACGCCGCCTGTTCCGCTCAGACAGGCTGCTTCCCTTCCGCCTCTGCGGCCTGTTCCCGTTCCGCTTTACAGCCGGCAAAAGGATCCCAGCGTCCGGAAACATAGTGATAGATAAAAAAGGCACACAGCAGCAGATTGTGTCCGATCATGCATCCCCAGGCCGCCACAAGTCCCAGTCCCAGCATCCGGGTGCAGATCCACGTTCCCGTGATGCGGATGGCCCACATGCCAATCACGTTGTATACAAAAGGCGCCGTTGTCTTTCCGACACCCTGCATCAGGCCCTCCACCACGATCGGGATCCCGTAGAACGGTTCCGATACCGCAACCATCCGCAGCACGGTCGTTCCGAGGCGGATCACATCCCCGTCCCGGCTGAACAGCCTGACCAGCGGCTCCGCGAACGCAAACAGCAGTCCTCCGGACACCACCATCAGGCCGACTTCCAGGGGAAGGATCGTGCGGGCCAGGCGCTTCAGGCCGCTATGGCTCCTGGCGCCGTAGGCGTTTCCGCTCAGCGTGGCCGCCGCCGTCTGCATCCCCCATCCGGGAATATAGAACAGGCTTTCCACCGTATTGGCGATCGTATGGGCCGCCGTGGATATTCCGCCCAGGCTGTTGATCATGGAAGCGAATACCACATACCCGAAAGAGGTCGCGAACCGCTGCGCCAGGTTCGGCAGGGCCACCCGGAAACACGGCCGGAGAATTTCCCGCCTGGGTTTGAACCGCTGCCCCCTGGGGGAAATGACCGGATGCTTCCACAGCGCCCGGACCATCGCCGCGCCGCCGTAGACAAAAGCCGCCGCACTGGCCCAGGCGGCCCCTTCAACGCCCAGTCCGGCCCCGGGCAGCAGGATCTCCGTGCTGAAAATGCTGACTGTACGGGTGGGAAAGATCAGAAGAAAATTCAGCAGCATATTCATGCCGTTTACCACAAGGCCGATGCGCATCGGCGTACGGGTATCCCCCGCCGACCGCAAAACCGTTCCCAGCAGGATCGAAGCGGTCCGCAAAAGCATGGGCAGGTAGATAATCGTAAAATACCGGGCCGCCATGTCACGGATTGCCGGATCCACCTGCATCCAGACCGGGATCCGCTTTGCGTTCAGCAGCAGTACGGCCGTCAGCACCAGCCCCAGCGCCAGCGTCACCGAGCACGCCTGGGCGCTTGCCTGCCTGGCCCGTTCCCGGTTTCCTGCCCCGATCTGCCGGGCGATAAAAGCAAGAAAACCGATCCCGACAGCGGATACGATGCTGCCGATCAGCCAATTGACGGTTCCCGTGGCGCCCACCGCCGCGGTCGCCTGCGTTCCGAGGGTGCCCACCATTGCCGTATCAATATACTGGACCGCGGTTTGGGTCAGCTGTTCCAGCATCGTCGGCCAGGCGAGGGTAAAAATCGTCCCCAGCATGGAACGGTCATATCCGTTTCCGGACCGCATATCCCCTCACCTCCCGGACCGTCTTGTTTCCCTGTTCGGCAGCAGGCTGCAGCCGATGGCATACAGGAGCATAACACGCATCCGCTTCGGTGGCAAGCCCGCCGCAGGCCAGGGCGCGCCGGGGCGTCCGTTTTTTGCGGCCGCAGCCTGATTTTTATTGCCTGACAGCCGCCCGGTGTGGTATTCTGTAAGAAGAAGAGAAAGCTGCTTCCAACCAATAAAGTTTATATAACAGTAACCGGAGGTGCAGTATGGTTTTTGACTGGGTATCCTTTGGCGAACCGCTCTCTTTCTGGCAGATGCTTCTCAGGATCGTAGCCGCGGTTGTTTTCGGGGCGTTCATCGGCATCGAGCGGGAGATGAAAAACAGGCCGGCGGGCATGCGGACGCATGTGCTGGTCTGCCTGGGCGCCGCGCTGATCGGCCTGGTGGAACAGCAGACCGTCGCCCATGTGGTCGCGCTCAGCTAGTCCCAGATCAACGTCAGCGTGGGGCGCCTGACCGCGCAGATCGTGTCGGGCGTCGGTTTCCTGGGCGCCGGGACGATCATCATCGCCGACCGGCGGATCTCCGGCCTGACCACCGCGGCCTCCCTGTGGTGCGCCGCCTGCCTGGGCCTGGCCGTGGGCGCAGGCTTCACCACCATGGCGCTGGTGGCGTCCCTGGTGGTCATGATCGTACTGAAGCTGATGCAGCAGATCGTCCATGTGAACACCTACAAGCGGCTGGAGATCCAGTTCGTCCACCGGAACGAGACGCTGAAAGATATCCGGGACACATTTGACCGGATGGATGTCAATATCCTGTACCAGGATTTCCACGCGGAGAACACCCAGGACGGGCAGAATATTTATACAAACGTCTATACGCTTTCCATGCGCGGCAAGACCCAGTACCAGGACCTGATCACCATTCTCTCCGAACGCCCGAACATCCGGGCCGTCCGGACCCGGAACGTCTAAGCCATTTTCATTGAAAGCGGTGGTCATTATGAAAATCAGAAGACTCCTGGCCGCCCTGCTGCTCCTGGCCCTCGGAAAAAAAGCCGCAGAAGCGGAAGCCGCCTGACGGGCAGGACAGCGTCAGAACAGGTCCAGTGAACTGTCCAGGTAGATCTCCTCCCGGACCCGGAGCCGGTACTCCGGCCGGGTCAGGTAATAAAGCAGGAACTCCAGGATCACCGCGCTCCCCAGGCTCCGCCCCTCAATCTTGAAATGGGAAAACCCGCCGGGCATATAAGCGTCCCGGATCTCCCGGATTCCGATGAATCCGGGATTTTCCATTGCGTCGGAAAACCGGTATCCCCTTTCGGCATACGGCGACGCGCAGACATGGTCCTCACAATCCAGTCCCAGGTTCTTCCGGCTGACGTTTTCATAGCAGGCTTTCCGGTCGGGGCATTCGAACCAGCAGGCCTCGTTGCAGAGGAACTCCACCTTGTCCTTCAGTTCCTCCGGCAGGGACATCAGCCGGTCCAGCGCTTTGTTCAGCCGGAAATCCGGCACCACGTAGCGGAACTCCGGGCGCTCCAGCTCCTCCTCCAGCTCCCGGAAGCGGGTCAGCACCTTGGTCGTGGAGGAAACGAAATAAAGCCCCGGATACTCCCGCCGCAGGTAATCCAGCAGCAGGTCCGAGGTGAGGATCACCCCGGCGGGCACCGGCCCGTAGTGCTCAAACAGGGCGCACAGGCGGTTGCACGCCGGATCGGAAAGGTCCCCTTCCCGCAGCAGGGAATTGCTGAAGGTCAGCCGGGCCGATATGCCGTATGCCCGCATCAGTTCCGCCGTCTCCTCCGGGGACGCCTCCCCGAAGCCGGCCCGTCCCCCGTCCCAGCGGCAGCCGGCGGGCGCACCGTAGACAGAGCCGATGGTGCACCAGTCGTAGAACCAGTCCCGGTGCCCGCGGTACAGCGGCAGGAATACCCGGTATAACTCATGGAATTCAAACAGCCCGGGAAGATGATAGACAGCCTGCATCCGTTCGCTTCTCCTTTTTGTTCCGGTATACAGGATGATTATACCATACTGCCCAAGCCGCGGCGGTCTTTTCCTACGCCGGCATATCCACATGCTGGCGGGCGACGAGATCGGCGAAAAGACCCTTTTTCGCCAGAAGTTCCTCGTAGGTGCCGTCCTCCGCGATGCGGCCCCGGTCCTGTCCGCCGGCCTGCTGATCCTTGTGTTTATCCCGAAGGCAGGCCCCCTCGGCTGGGGAGCGGCCACCTACCTGCCTTCTTCCTCTTCCTCGTCCATATCGCACTCTTCCTCAAATTCCTCATACCATTCGACCTGATTCTCCGTCGCGGTCCCGAACCGGGCCCCGCACTTCGGACATTCCATGACCTTTTCCCTGAACCGGGCTCCGCAGACAGAGCATTCGCTTTCATCCTCTGACATGTAATGCGGATGATCGATCCGGAAAGGCCTGCCGGAAGAGGCCTTCTTTCCGCTGCTTCCCTTGTTGCCGGACAGAAGCGCAAGCAGCACAACCCCGATTATGATCCAAAACCATACCGGCATTATTCCTCTTCCTCCTCTTCTTCCCCGTCTTCCAGGCACATCTCTTCCCAGATCCGGAAAGCCAGGTATTCCTCCCCGGGATCCATAACCCCGTCATTATCAAAATCGAACATAATCAAACCTTCGTATCTCCAACAAAATCCCTGACGATTTTCATCACTTTCCGCAGCTCTTTGATATCCTTCTCCACATTCCCGGTCTCCAGGGAGTGATTGGCCCCTTCCGTTTCATACAGTGGAATCCCCTGTTCCCTGCAGCATTCCCGGATCACGCCGGTATCCGCCCAGGGATCCGAAGTTCCGTGGAAAGCAACGGCGTCACCGCAAGAAAACCCAAACGTATCTTTCACCGGCGTAAACAGGATCCGGCGGCAGTCAATCCCATGCACCGAAGCATATGCGCCGCATACGACCGTTCCTACGCTTTTGCCGATAAACAGGATCTCCCCGTAACGATCCCATTCGATCTCCCGCAGGATCTCCTCCGCCTGCTCCAGCGCCATTTTCGCGCTCAGCTTCATCTTTTCCGGATCTCCCTTGACCTTCTCCGGAAATCCGGCATACGGAACGGGAACCACGTCCCATCCCATGCCCTTCAGCAGCTTCCAGCTGTAATACAGAAGCGGCTTATCACAGGTATACCCGATGCCCGGAAACAGGCAGGCGATCTTTCTTTCGTTACTCATATTTCCCGGTATTCTCCCCGTTCATCAATCTCCAGCTGCAGATCCGCAGGCATACTGCGGGAAAGGCACAGCCTGACATTCGGCATATCGCTGAAATCCACAAACCGTATCGCCTCGTCCTCCGCGACGCCGGTTTTGATCCGCCTGGAAATCAGCCGCTCCCGCAGCAGGGTTTCCTCCGCCCTGACCGATACCGTATAATCCGCAAAATCCTTCAGATCCCGCCATCCGTCCAGATCCAGCAGCAGGTAGTTTCCTTCCAGGATCACGATCTCCCCGTCCACCAGAACAGCGTCCTCCACCGGATTATGCAGCAGCCTGTCATAGACCGGCCAGCCGACGGTTTCCCCCAAAGAAACCCTTTTCACCTGTTCCGCCAGCGCCTCAAGATCAAAAGTCTCCGGTGCACCTTTGACCTCTACCATCCGGACAGGTTTCCCGTCCCGCAGGGTATCATGGCTCAGCAGGTACTCCTGCCTCCTGTGAAAGCCGTCAATCCCGATGGTCTGGATCCGTCCGACCCCTTCCGTTTCCTCCGCCAGCCGGCCCAGGAAACTCAGCAGGGTACTTTTCCCCGCCCCGGGCGGAGCAGCCAGCATCACCAGGATTCTCCTGCCTGCAGCCTGCTGCATCCCTGTCAGCTTTTTCAGAAAGGGTATAAAGATCCTGTCCACCGCCCGCTCGCTGTACCGGGCAGCCACCTCAATCCCGTTGATTATCACCCTGTGTCCGATCATATAAATAATCCCTAATCATCCAATCCCGGCATCCCCGGTTCTTCTTCCTTTGCAAACGGATCCCCGTCCAGCCAGGCATTCCGGCCCATCAGGATCTCTTCGTCCATGAAACCGTAACTTCCATGTCCGTCTCCCATTCCCATAAAACCTTCCCCGCCGAAAGCGGAATCAAAGGACTGACCGACAGGATTTCCTTCCATGTCATAGAAATCTTCCCCGTCACCCAGGATACTCGGCAGCGAATATCCTACCTGCTGGCCGGATTCGTCATATACATCCGATCCGCCCAGAACGCCCCTGATCAAATGATATCGTTTCATAAGAAAGCCCTCCTGAACAAGCTTTTCTTATAAGCAACGCGGATTGTTCATTTCTTTATCCTTCGTTCTCCAAATCTCTTAAGGTCATTATACATAAAGCTTCCTTTGCTTTCAACGGTTCTATATTGCCTCGTCTCTTGTTTCATGCTATCCTGTTTCCAGAAATCATAATGAGGTGATCTTCATGCCAGGGATAAAGAAGTCCTGTGTGGATTATCAGTCTATCGCTGATGAATTCGGCAAGACCCGATATGAGAATCCCATCAAATCCACCGCCCTTCCGGAACTGAAAGTCCCCTTGGTTGAAGCTGTGGACTATGTAGCTATATCAAAAGAATACCAGGCGATGCTCCGAAAGACCCAACCCTGGGTGATCCGGGAATAACATAAGGCAGATTATATGACTCGAACCCTTGCCAACCGGTAAGGGTTTTATCTATTCACAGTTTTTTCTTCTTTCCCGTCATTATTGAACCATCCCACTTCCCTTCCGCTGCTGCGTCACCAGACAGTCCTGGGCATCCAGGAGGAAGTTCGTGCAGAACTCATCGTAGTCCGCATAACCCGCGTAAGCCATCATTGCGGGGAGCAGATCGATAACCCGCAGGAAACTTGCCCGGTCTTCCCGGGGAATCCGGGCTATAATGACCCGGTAGTCGTTTTCATTATTGGAGAACTCTATTTCGGTCTGTTTGGTGACCTTCAGGTAGGAGAAGAGATGGTCGGCCAGGTGGTCAGCCGTATCAAAGTAGGAGAAGCAGTAATCCGGCGACATCCCGTCTGTAATCTCAATACAATATCTGGCGCTCATGAGTGATCCTCCATCTGTCATCCGTCTTCGTCGCGAGCTGCCCGAGGCCCGAACCGTTCCGGGCCCTCGGCGCTCTTCCGAAGCATTCAGTTTTCTTCGGCACGCTTATTGTCCCATTTTGGATGATGAAAAAAAGCGGCATCCGGCGCTGCCACCCGGATGCAGTTGCGGCCGCTTTTGTTCTGATGTACAATAGCAGTGAGTTTGAATGCTGTCAGAAAAAATAATATGCAACTGAAAAAAGACGGCTGCTATCCAGGCGCGGGCATTAGTAATGTACCGATAATAAAGGAGGATCCGTATGATTGAATTAAACAATGAAAGAATGCAGCAGATCCTGCACGACGAGACAGCGAAAACGGAAGATCTGACGACAATCCTCCGCGGGATCTATACCAGGTATATGAACCTGTTTGAGCGTTATTTCGCAGACTTTGATGCACTGAATGACGACAAGGTCGCCGAGTTCGGGAAATACCATGAAGAAACCAGAAGCCTGATCAAATACTATTACCTGGATATTCCCCAGGATATCTGCTCAGGGATCAAAGAATTCGAGGAAAAAGTCAGCGATAAGCTGCTCGGGCGTGAATGGAAGAAAAACCTGTATGACGTCTATGACGAATTCAGGGAAAAATGCAAGGTCCGGAACAGGAGCGATGAGTATTACCAGACGGAATTTGCAAAGCAGGCCCTGAAGGAATTCTATGATGCCATGGAATATATTTTCAGGGACGGTTTCGGCACTGACAGCCAGACCGCCAAAGATATCTTTGGCGGAATCTCCGGACTGCTGTTCGGTAAAAAGGAAAAGTAAAACCGTGCCGACATACAGGTAGGATCCAGCCCTGCAAACAAAAAAATCGGGGTTCGCATACCCGGCAGAAAAGTTTCACCTGCTGTTCACAGCTTCTTTAGGTTCACTTAAGAAACATCTGTTAAGATCATCCTGACATTAGGGAGCGCCGGCTTCTCGAGGGCCGCCTCCCGCCTAACCTGTCTGTCCTGCCGGTCTTCCGGCTGAGATATACATATACATCCCCCTTCCCTGGCCCGGCGTCATGCCGAGCCGTTTCATATACAAAAAAGAAAGGCAGGAGCCCTGCCTCTCTTCCGTTAAATCAATTTCCCGTCGCAGTGGTCGATCTCGTGCTGGACGATCTGCGCCTGGAACCCGTCCAGGGTTCCGACATGCTCCTTCATCTGCATGTCCTGCCATTTGAGCCGGATAGACCGGTAGCGTTTGGTTTTCCGCACTCCTTCCAGGCTGAGACAGCCTTCCTCCGTTTCATATTCACCGGAGGCAGACAGGATGACCGGATTGATCATCGCCACGGCGATCGGTCCTTTTGCCATAACGATGATCCGTTTTTTCTTCCCGATCATATTGGCCGCCATGCCGACGCAGCGGTCCATGTTTGCCTTCAGGGTATCGATCAGGTCTGCTGCAATGGGCAGGTCCGCCTCCGTTGCAGGGGTGGAAGGTTGCGCCAGGAAGACCGGATCATGGACAATTTCACGGATCATGTTACTTCTCCCATCTATGCCCGCAGTTCTGGCAGGTACAGATCGTCTTATAGGTAATATTCCGGACAGTATTACTGACCGTGGAGGATGTCCCCTTATACTTCTTTTTCCTGAACAGAGACGCAAACAGGCGCAGGATCAGCCTGGGGATAAACAGGAAGATCCAGGTAAACAGGTCGACGATCCACCACCAGCCGATCAGCAGTCACCAGAGACAGCCATGGCCTTTCTCCTTATATTTCGACACCGTTCTGGAAGTAGTAACCGTACCGTGGTCTTCCTGAAATGTATTTACATCGACATTTCCGCTTCCGCATTTCGGGCAGTTCATTCTTGAGCCTCCTGTATCGGTTATTATGCTCTAATATTATACCATGGCTGTCAAAGGGAGCTGATGACCCGCCCGTTTGACTTTACGGACCGGACAGATTATGATGGAAAAAACATCAAATGAATAATAATACAGGGAGGGATTGCCGTGTTTAAGTTCTGGGGCGACGGCTCGCAGGAAGCCATGGACCTGGTGAACGCCATCCGGGTGAGGAGTACGGAGAATTTCAACTGGACGTTTATCTTCATCCTCGCCGTCGTGTTTTACGTCTACTGGACGGAAATCCATAAGAAGAACTACGAGGTCGTCTATGCCGGGCTTGCGCTGTACGGCGTACACTGGCTGTATGAGATCTGCAACGCGGTTATCGGGAAAGCCTTCGGTTATCCCCTGTGGTCCGTCAGCAACCAGTCCACCACCTTCATCCTGCTGATCGGCGTCTGCTGGGAGCTGTCCATGATGTTCTCCCTGGCCGGCATGATCTCGTTCAAGATGATGCCCCAGGACCGGACAAAGCGGTACCTGGCCGGGAAGCTCGGAAAGAACGGCATCAGCTGCAAGCTGGCAACAGCGCTGGAGATGGCGCTGCTGTTCGCGCTGTTTGAATCCTTCCTGGCAGGGACCAGCAACCATTCCTTCATCTGGGTATACCGCTGGTGGGGCGTGATCCCGGTATTCATCACGACCTATGTTCCGTTCTTCCTGGCCAGCAACTATGTGCCGGACATGGAACCGAAAAAGCGGAAGGCGTTCCTGGTCACGGAATGGGGGCTGGTGGCGGTGCTGCTCATCGTCCTGATCCCGTTGGGCATCATCTGATCTTTCCGCCTGTCTGCTTTCCTGTTCAGCCTCCGTAAGGGAGGCTGTTTTTTTTCACGCAGCCGCAGAGTCTTCCGTCTCCTCCAGGTACCTCCGCCAGGCGTAGCCCAGCACCCGCAGGAAGCCCTTCTCGCTCCTGTCGCACTCCCCGTCCATCCAGTTCCAGAAGAACAGCTCCGTGCAGTCGTAACCCAGGGCGGTCTCCCGGAGCTTTTTCCCTTTATACCGGCAGCCGAAGGCGGCAAAGTCCTTCGTCAGGTTTGTGATCGTCTCTTTCCAGTTCATGCCGTACATCTTTCATGTCCTCCTTTGTCTTCCGGTTCAGGAGAAGAAGCTCTCCCGCTCCAGCACCACCGTGACCAGCAGAATGAACAGCCCCCAGATCATCGCGCCCATGCTTTCCATCTCCTTCATTGCTCAGTCGGTTTCTTTCTTTCGGCATACTCATCGTACCTCGGAGGATGATGAAAAATTTGAGCATCCCGGAAATGCCCGGCATGCCCGGAGCAAAGACCGGTATAAAGGAAAAGCAGGTTCGGCAGCGAAACATATATATACTGTATCTCGCCTTTTCCGCGCCGGGAAACCGCAAAAACCGGCAGCTGCAACCGCCGGTTGCGGAAGTTCCAGCCCCGTTTGATAGCCTGCTACGGCCCGGTCGGCTATGCTGAGTCTGCCCGGAAACGGGACAACACTGAAGGAGAACGGAAAAATGATTTTTGCAGACAAACTGATCGACCTGAGAAAGAAGAACGGCTGGTCCCAGGAAGAACTGGCGGAGAAACTGAACGTCAGCCGGCAGGCTGTTTCCAAGTGGGAGGGCGCCCAGTCCGTCCCGGATATGTCGAGGATCATCCAGCTGTCGGAGCTCTTCGGCGTCAGCACCGATTATCTGCTGAAGGATAACCTGGAACAGGCGGAACCGGCCGGGGAGAGCTCGGAGGAGAGCACTACCTGTCGCACCGTCGGCATGGAAGAGGCCAACGCCTTCCTGAACGTCAAGGAAGCGAACTCCCGGCGGGTGGCCCTGGCGGTCATGCTGTGTATCCTGTCCCCGGTGGCCCTGATCCTGCTGGGCGCCGCCCAGGCCTTCGGGCTGCTGAACTGGTCCGAGGAAGCCGCCTGCGGCGCGGGCCTGGTCATCATGATGCTCCTGATCGTCCCGGCAGTGGGGCTGTTCATCATCTCCAACCTCCGGATCTCCCCCTATGAATATCTGGAAAAGGAACCCGTGGAAACGCTCTATGGCGTCACCGGCCTGGTGAAGGACCGGAAGGAAAAGTTCCAGCCCGTCCACACCCGCTGGCTGCTCATCGGGATTATGCTGTGCGTCGCCTCGGTCATCCCGCTCTTCATCTGCATGTTCCTGGGGCGGGAATCCTTCCTGGGCGCCGCGGGAATCGCGTCCGTACTGGTGCTGTGCGCCATCGGCGTACTGCTGATCATCCGGGTGTCCATCGTGTGGGGAAGCTACCAGATGCTGCTGGAGGAAGCGGAATACACCCGGGAGAACAAGGAGCACAGCCGGCGCTTCGCCCCCATAGCCGGCGTCTACTGGTGCCTGGTCACCGCCGCGTTCCTGGCCTGGAGCTTTATCGGGAAAAGCTGGGACATCTCCTGGATCATCTGGCCCATCGCCGGCGTCCTCTACGGCGCGGTGACGGCGGTTATCCGGGTGCTGAAAAAATAAACGGCCGCCTGTATAACGGATCGGCCGAAAAAGAAAAGAGCTTCGCCGGAATGGCGAAGCCCTTTCATATCCTGCCGGTTTCCCGGCATGTTTCAGTCTTTCAGCTGCGGCACAGCGGCGTATTCAAAGTTTGCCGTGCCGTCCTCTTTCGTCAGGTGTTCGATGAAATACCAGTAATCGTCAGTGATCCAGATCTCCGCCACCCCGCCGTCCCGGATAACCACCCAGAACTGGCCCCGTTTCTTGTCCGACAGATAGGTCTGCCTGAAGATCGTTTCCTTTTCCACTTCGAAATACTGTTCCAGTATTAAAGGAGATTATCACCATGGAAAAGAAAATCGAACTGAGCATGGATCAGATGGAAGAGGCCACCGGCGGCGTCAACCGCACGGTCAACACCGGCGTGGCCGATCTGAAGGCCGCGTTACGCAGCGGCCCCGGCAAAAGCTACGGGCAGGTCGCTTCCCTGCCCAACGGAACGGTTGTGGATACGATTTCCGACCCGGTCTATGACTCGGTCGCCGGACGCCACTTTGTGGAGGTTACCTTTACCGACAAAGGCGGCGTTAGCCGGACGGGCTGGATCGCCACCTCCATCCTGGGCATGCAGCGCTGACGCCGAAAACGAGGAAAAACCAGGCCCCTGCCGTTTGGCAGGGGCCGTTTCGTTTATGCGCGGTCCTTTTGTTTCTTCGCAAGCCAGAGGTTGTATGCCAGGATGGAGCAGACGACAATGACACAGCCGGCGACGGAGAGGGCGGTGATCGTTTCCCCGTAGAAAGCCGCCACCAGCAGCGGGTTCATGATCGGCTCCATGCCGGTGATGAGGCTGGCCGTGACCGGCGGCGTGTTCCGGATTCCGATGGAAAAGAGGATATAGGCCACGCCGACCTGGATGATGCCCAGCGCGAGGACCGGCAGCAGGACCGGCAGGGAAAAGTCCGTTTCCCGGAAGCACAGCGGCGTAAACAGGAGGCCTGCGGCCAGCTGGCCCAGAAAGCAGGAGGAGATCGCGTCCGCGTTCCGGCCGGTGTTCATCATAAAGACGCCGGCATAGCACACGCCCGAAAGAACCGCCAGGAGATTGCCCGCCAGGTTCCCCGCCCGGATCCCGTCCACGAAAAACAGAATTACGCCCAGGAGCACCAGGAAGCAGACCGCCAGGTCCGCTTTTCCCGGCTTCTGCCGGTAGAGGACGGTCATAAAGATAATCACAAAAACCGGGGCGGTAAACTGCAGGACGATGGTGTTCGCCGCGGTGGTCATTTTGTTCGCCAGGACAAAGAAGGTTGTCACGCCGATCATCGACAGGGCGCCGATCAGGACCCGGCGGCTGAAGACGATCCGGCGGCGGGTGATCAGCAGATAGCTCCCGATCACCAGCGCGCCGATCAGGTTCCGGGCGCCGTTGATCGCCAGGGCATTCCAGGGAATCAGCTTGATAAACAGGCCGCCAGTGCTGAAGCATACCGAGGCCAGGAAAACAAACAGTACGGACCGGTTCCTTTCCTTCATGCGTTTTCCTCCCCCGGGTTCAGTTGATCCGCTCCATTATAGCCGGTTCGGCCGGCGGGAGCAACGGGGAAGCGTTGGACACTGCGGGCCGTTATATGGTATGATGTTCTCCCGGTCCGAGAGACTGACTGAAGGAGTATCATACGGTGCTGAAACGTCTTCCGCGTTCCCTGCTGGCCCTGGCGCTGGTCCTGGGCTTTGTGCTGCTGCCCGTTTTTCCGGCGGCTGCCGCAAACCGGATTGCGGACGACGGGACGCTGCTGGAAGAGCTGGCGGAGCTGCGGGAAATGAACGCGGTGGGCTTTCAGCTTTCGCTGAAGAAGAGCTATTTCACGGCACTGGCGGAGAACGACCTGGCGGGACTTTCCGCACTGTTCCTTTCGGCGGGCATGACGGATTACCGCCTGCGCTACAATACAAACGGCGACCTGACACTGGACGACGTATCGTGGACGGAGCCCCATACGGCGACCTGCTCCACGGAGGAGGAATTCCGGGAGGCGGTCAGGGACCTGATCTCCCAGGGAGTGTCTTCCTGCCAGATCATCGTGACGGACGAAAACCTGTTTAACGACCTTATTGCGGGAAAGCAGGCCTTTCTCTGCAGCGCCATGTACGGGGCGGAGGAGGTCAGCATCCGGACAACCCTGCGGGCGCCCTATGCCTTTTACCTGGACAATATCAAATATTACGACCTGCCCTGGTACGTGGTTTCCGGGGAAGAGGCGTGGCTCACGGCCATCCGGGAGATGGCGGAGGGAAACGCCGGGTCGTTTTACCTGATTCCCGACCCGGCCTTCGCGGAAGCGGTTTCGGCAGACGAGGAGATGCTGAAGCGGCTGGAGACGGCCGGCGCGGCCTTTGAATACCTGTATACTTATTCGGAAGGCGTGCTGCTCAAGGTGCGGGTCAGCGCCCGGTACCCGGGCACACGGATCGTGAACGCCGTGCGGGAGGAAAACTACCTGGGCCTGAACCACCGGGAACGGGAAACCCTTTCGGCGGCGCTGGAGCTGGCGGAGGCCTGCCGACGGGAGGATCCGCTGGAGACCGCACTGCTGGTCCACGACGCCCTGTGCGAAAGGATCGTCTACACGGACGACGACGCCACAGAGGAAGACGACAACGCCATCGGGGCACTGCTGGACGGCCGGGCGAACTGCGACGGATACGCGGACGCCTTCTACCTGACCGGCACGCTGGCCGGCCTGGAGATCCGTAACCAGCACGGGAACAGCCGGCGGAAGGAAGCGGACGAGAGCTACCGCGACGTGTCCCACATGTGGAACCTGATCCGAATCGACGGAAGCTGGCGGATGGTAGACGTGACCTGGGACGACCAGGAAGACCGGACGGTGCACACCTGGTTCAACATCGGGGCGGACCGGGCCCGGCGGACCCACGTATGGGACGAGAAGAACAGTACGCCGCTGCTGGAAAAGACGGACCTGTCCGGGCGGCCGGGAAACGAGTACCTGATCCGGGACGAGGAAGGGATCCAGCGGGCGGTTTCCAACGCGGAAGCGAACGGATACGTCTTCTTCTCCCTGGTGACGGACGAAGGATGCTCCCTGGACGGGGGCGCCGTACTGGACTGCCTGGCCCGCGCCATGCACAGTTCCTTCTCCTACGGCTGGAATGAATATATGCGCACAATGACCGTATTATACGGCGTGTAAAAATATGGACTGATTCCCCGCTTTGTGGTATGCTTTGTATGCACGGATAAAACCGCTTTGATTCCTCATTCCGGAGGTTGACAATATGAAACGAATTCTTTCCCTTCTCCTGGCAGCGGCGATCCTCTGTCTTGCTTTCCCTGTCCTGGCGGCGGACCCGGTACCGGTGGAATCGATCACCCTGAGCGAAACCGAGCTGAACATGCAGGCGCAGAAAAACGCCAGCGTCCGGGTGACCTTCTCCCCGTTCAACGCCACCAACAAGAGCCTGAGCTGGTCCTCTTCGGACGAGAGCGTCGCCAAAGTCAACGCCGGCCGGATCACCGCCGTCGGCAGCGGCACGGCGACGATCACCGCCGCCGCCCAGGACGGCAGCGGCGCAACCGCCTCCCTGCAAGTTCACGTGGTCACCCCCGTGCAGCGGATCATCCCGGACCACACGCGGCTCGTGCTGCCCCCGGACGCTACCTGGGCCCTCTTCTGGGAAATCGAGCCGGCAAACGCCGACAATCCGGAACTTACCTGGGCCAGTTCCAACGAGAAAGTGGCCACGGTCAACCAGAACGGCGTCGTTTACGCCCATGCCAAGGGCGACTGCACCATCACCTGCACGTCGACGGACGGCTCCAGGGTCCGGGGCGCAACCAAAGTCCTGGTCAGGGAACATGACCTGGTAATCAACGAGCCCGGAGACGTGGACGTGGATTTTGAAACGGAAGAAGTCTCGGTGAACATCACCGTCACCGTTGCAGGCAAGACGACCTCCAAGTCCACCGTGCGGCATTTCCGCACGGACAACCATTGCGTCTCCTCTCCGGAGGACATGGTGATCCGGCCGGAGAAAGCCGGCTCGGACATGATCCGGGTCCAATACATCGAAAAGAAAAAGTACATCGCAAAGGCCGAAAACTATCTGGTGTTTGTCGCCCAGAACGCCATGGGCGAAGCCGTCCGGCTGGAGGAGGACGGCGAACCGGCGCCGATCCGTTTCCTGGACATCCCCTGGGGCTCCGCCTACCCGGCGGTCAACGAATACTTGCAGAAACGGAGCATGAGCCTGAAGATGCTCAGCCAGCGCAACGACTACCTCCGCTCCATGATTGACGGGGAGATCCTTTTCGGCAACCTGACGGCCTTCAGCGCGGCGACAAACTATACCTATACGGAAGGGGACAGGCTGTGGGAAGTGCGCAACGGCCTGTTCCGCGCGGACCTGTATTTCGACCCGGACATCCCCTTTGACACCGTGATGCAGACCGCCCGGAACATTTACAGCCTGGACCAGGGCCAGAAGGTCGGGGACCGGGATTATGCCTGGAAGCGGGGCAACGTATCCGTCACACTGACCTGGACCAAGCGCTATACCCTGCTGGAGCTCGTCTGGGACGGCACGGAGGAGGAAGCGTCCGAAGCACCCGCAGAAGCGGAATAACGGCTTTTCCGCCCAACCTGAAAAATAGCCATATTTATTCGTCCGAGGATATCCTTTATCCCCGGACGTTTTTTTTGTATGCTCTTCCCGAAGCAGAAAAGCGTTTCTGCTGAAACATAAGCGACAGACTCTTAAGAAAGGAGCGTCACCAATGGAAAACATCCTCACTTTTCTCCAGACCGGCTGGTACTGGATCCTGATCGGTATCGCAGTGCTGGTGCTTCTGCTGAAGTTCCTGCCGCGCTACAAGATCGCCCCGCCGGACAGGGCCCTGATCATCTCCGGTCTGATCCGGCGCAACTACAAGGTCCGCAATCCCGACGGAACGGTTTCCACGAAGAAATTCGGCTACCGGATCGTCCGCGGCGGCGCGACTTTCTATGTTCCCGCCCTGCAGCGGGTTGACGAACTGGACATGTGCCTGACCCAGGTGGACATCCGCACGGCCCAGCCCGTACCCACCAAGGAGTATATCTCCGTCATCGTGGACGCGGTGGCGAACATCAAGATCGGATCGGACGACCTGTCCATCGCCACGGCCGCCGAGCAGCTGCTCCATTACAATCCCGAGCAGATCAAAGCCCTGGCCAAGGACGTGCTGGAAGGCAACATGCGTGAAATCATCGGCCAGATGACGATCGCGGAACTGGTGCAGAACCGCGACAAGTTCGCCCAGGAATCCATCAAGGCCGCTATGTGCGACATGAGCAACATGGGCCTGGAGATCATCAACCTGACCATCCAGAACTTCTGCGACAAGGACGGCAACGTCATCGACACGATGGCGGCCCGGAACATCGCCGAGAAGGAACAGGACAAACGCATCGCCGAGGCCCAGGCCGAAAAGGAATCCAAGTTCGCCGAAATGCAGGCGGACGCCGAGATCGCGCGCCAGAACCGCGACGTGGAGGTTCAGAAAGCCTCCTTCATGCAGGAAACGGAAGAAGCCCGGGCGAAGGCCGAAATGGCCTACAGCATCGAGCAGGAGCGCATCCGGAAGACCTTTGAAACCGAAAAGGCCGCCGCCGAGCTGACCCGCCTGGAAAAGGCGACGGAGCTGAAGCGGCAGGAGGTCGAGATCGAGCGCGAGAAACTCAACGTCATGATCCGTGAAAAGGCAAAGGCCGACAAGGACAGCGCCATTGCCGCCGCGGACGCGGAGAAATACCGCCTGCAGGCGGAAGCCGACGCGGCCCTGTATGCCGCGGAAAAGGAAGCCGAAGCCATCCGGATGAAGGGCGAAGCGGAAGCCGAAGCCATGCGGCTGAAGGCGGAAGCCATGCAGCTCTACGGCCAGGCCGCCATGATGGAAATGGTCACCGACAAGCTGCCCGACATCGCCCGCGCCGTGTCCGAACCCCTGAGCAAGACCGAAAAGATCATCCTCTTCGGCGAGGGCGGCGCCACCGCCATGGCCCGGGATACCGCCGGCACCATGCTGCAGACCTTCGAAGCCGTCAAGGAAGCCGTTGGCCTGGATATCCCGAAGACCATCCGGAACGTCACCACCGGCGGCCTCGTGGGCCGCGCCGCGAAGGAAGCGGAAGACGAAGAAAAGAAAGCCCTTCCCGAAACGGCCGCACCCGAAGGCGAAGCCCCCGCGGCGGACGAAGCGCCTGAAGCGTAAAACCCAAAACAAAGCAGAGGAGAGCGAAACGCTCTCCTCTGTCTTTTTGTTTCCGGTCAGGGAACCAGGTAGCTGGTTACCATATAGCCGGTGATTCCGTTGTAGGTGACCGTTGAATACCAGGTATCCCAGGCCACCACGTCCACGACGGTGCCGTGGGGCACCCGCGCCAGGATGTTCCGGTCCGTGTCCGTCGTCCGGCTGGACCGGAGGTTGACAAAGCTTCCCCGGGGATGGGTGACCGTAGCCGTGCCCACCGGTGTCGGCGGCACGGGCGGCACAGGCGGAGAAGGCTGGGTATACGCCAGGTGCTGCAGCATCATGAACCCGTTGGCGCCGTTGACGTTGACATAGGCCCAGTAATTCGACCGGTTCAGCACCGTGACCACGGTGCCCACGGGGTAGTTTCCCGCCACCGCCGAATCCGTGGTGGGCTGGTACCGGAGCCTCAGGCTGCCCCCGTTTGCCGTGGAAACATACATCGTCGTGTTCTCCACCACCGGCCAGGAAGCCCTGTCATAATAACCGGCCCTGTGGGCAGGCGCCTGGTACTGGGACGTCTGGGACGTCGTCTGCGTCGTGGTGGTCTGCGCCGTCGTCTGCACGGGCACCTCAATGATCTTCACTTCCACGGCCGGAAGCTGCGTGGGCTTGCCGTTGAGATAAAAATCAAGATAGAAGGTGCTCATGTATCCGGTGAATCCGTTTGCCTCGATCAGCGCCCAGTTGCCCAGGTTCTTCAGCACCTTGGCCTTGGTTCCCGGATCCAGGGCGGTTATCCTTTCGGAGGCGGCCGTCGGACCGAGGCGCAGGTTGATCCGGCCGGAGGAAGTATACTTCACCACGGCGTAGAGTTCGTCCTCTTCCTGTTTCGTTTCCGATTCCTGTTTCGTTTCCGTTTCCGCGGCGGGGCCGTCCGCCAGCGCGGGAATGGCAGACAGAACAAGGATTCCCGCCATCAGGATCAGGAAAAAGGCTTTCAGCAGTCTGCGTGTCAAGTTTTCATCTTCCCCTTTCACGGTCATCAGCACCGTTTCTTTCTGACAATCAAACGAAGCTGTGCACGTCTGTGTTCCCTTTTTCAGTCAGGATATTATAACATATTTTTCTGCTATGCGCGCGGCTGTTTCCGCAGTTTTTCCATAAAGCCGCGGATCCGGTTCGTCATTTCCTCCGGGCAGTGGTCAAAATGGTGCCCCTCGCCTTCAATCTCAACCAGTTCACAGTCCGCGTAGCGGGCGGCAAAGGGCCGGACCGTTTCCGGGGGAACCACATCGTCGTCCTTTCCCTGGAGAATCAGAACCGGGCCTTTGAAGCGGTCCGCAGCGGCTTCGGCATAAACCGTCTGGGCCACGCGGATATACTCCCCGTCCAGGGTCACGCCCTGGGGCAGCGCGACGGAATCCGGGATCCGGTCCGGGTCAAAGGAATAACCCAGGAGGCTGCCGCTCCTCGCGCCTTCGGGAATCAGGAAGCCCGGCGCCCGCAGGATGAGCCCGCGGATCCGGTCCGGTTCCATGGCGCCCGCCAGCGCGGCCACCAGGCCGCCCTGGGAATGGCCGGAGAGATACAGCTCCGTATAGCCCAAGCCCCGCATATAATTGATCGCGGCCAGGGTATTCCCAATCCATTTGTACAGCGTATGCCTGCAGAACTCCCCGCCCGACTCCCCGTGGCCGAAGAGGTCCAGGCGCAGGGTCGCGAAACCCGCTTCCCGCATCGTTTCCGCGGTCTGCAGGGTATGGATCCGGTTCTTCGCGCTGCCGAAGCCGTGGAGAATGATCACCAGGGGGAGCTTTCCCTCCGCGCCTTCCGGCGTCTCCAGCACCGCGCTGAGGCTGATCCCGTCGTCCGGGATGATGATGTTCTGTTCCATGTTTTCCGTTCCTTCCGAAGATTCCGGGTTTATTATGCCCCAACCGCCGCGTTTTTACAACCGTTCCCTTATTGTTCCCCGTTTCCATCCATGATATGATGTTCTCCGTGAATGATGAACCGAACCCGGAGGGTTTTATATGACCATTTTAGTCGATATGGATGACACGATGGAGCAGCTGCTCAAACGCTGGGTGGCCCGGGCAAACGAGAAATACGGCCAGGACATCACCCTGGACCAGATCACGAGCTGGGACGTGTCGGAGCCCTATCCGGGGCTGAACAAAAAAGAGATCTACTCCGTGACCTACGAACCCGGGTTCTGGAGCGGCGTCGAGCCCATGCCCGGCGCAGCGGAAGCCCTGAAACACTTCATGGACGAAGGCCACGAAGTTTACGTGGTCACGGCCACGGAACCCGAGCACCTGGAGGAGAAGATGAAGGACCTGCTCTTCCGGTATTTCCCCTTCATCACCTGGGACCGGGTCATCGTTACCGGCCGCAAGCAGATGATCCGGGGCGACGTGCTGATCGACGACGGCGTGCACAATCTGGAGGGCGGCGGATACCGGAAGATCCTGTTCACCGCGCCCCACAACCGGGCCTATGACGCGGAAGCGAACGACATGGTCCGGGCGGACACCTGGGACGAGGTGGTCCGGATTATTGACGGAATGACGGAGGGAAACTGAGATGGCGCAGACAATCTATCTGGCAGGCGGATGCTTCTGGGGCCTGCAGAAATACTTTGACCAGTTTGACGGGGTGCTCCGCACCGAGGTCGGCTATGCCAACGGCCCGGACCAAGCGCCGAGCTATGAGGACGTGTGCCGTGACAGCGGCCACGCGGAGACGGTCCGGATCGATTACGACGAAAGCCGGATCTCCGCGGAGGAACTCCTGGACAAATACTTTCTGGTGATCGATCCCCTGAGCGTAAACAAACAGGGGCACGACGAGGGTATCCAGTACCGCACCGGCATCTACTACACGGACGAAAGACAGCTTGACGCGATCCGGAAGGTATACTCCCGGGAGGAGGCAAAAGCCGGCGCGAAGCTGGCCGTGGCCGTGGAAAAGCTGAAGAACTTCTACAGCGCCGAGGAATACCATCAGAAATACCTGGAAAAGAACCCGGGCGGCTACTGCCATATCCCGGCCCGGTTCTACGGGGAAAAATAAGCGGCGATATCCGTCGCATCTGTCCCTTTTTTCCGGAAAGGCTTTGCAGTATCCTCATACTGTAAAGGAGGGATACTTTATGAAGAAACATTTCGGATGGACCGTTTACGGGATCATCGGATATATTTTTGCCCCGATGGGCGCCCTTTTCGCTGCCATCGGACTGTTTGTGGGACAGTCCCCGAACGCCCGCTGGCAGAGCCCTGAGGATCCGGTGATCTTCCGGGCCATCTTCTGCGGCGTCGGCGGGATCTTCCTGCTCCTGGGCCTGGTTTTCCTGTTTGTCGACCTGCGCCGCCGGTATCTCCTGGGGCGGGCCTACAGCTGCGGTAACTGTGTGGACGCGCAGGTCCTCGGCATGGTCACCCAAAAGAACGTAAGCACGTTCCAGGGCCAGCCCCGGATGCTCGAGGCTGCCTGGACGGACGGCAGCGGCGTGGTCCATGTCTACCGCAGCCGCTACCTGTATACGGACGTAACCAGACTTTTGAAATCGGATACCATCCCGGTTTATGTGGACAGGTTCGATGAAAGCATCGGCTTCGTGGATATCGACGCCGTCCTCCCGGAGATCCGGGTACACTGAAGCATTTTCAGGGAGGCTTCCCGTATGGAAACAATCGCGGGCGAATGGATTATGAAGGGCTGCAGGCGGACCGACCCGGAATGCCTGCACTCCCCGGAGGACCTGCTGGCACTGATCCGGCAGGTCGGTTTCCTGCCGCTCTTTTCCGGGGATATCCCCGGCTTTTCCGTGGAGGAGCGCACCCCGCCGGGGGACTGGTGGACGGACCGGCCCGGGGACCCCTGGGCCTGGCGGCAGGTGCTGGCGCCCCATCCCGACGTGGCTTACGGCAAGTTCTTCGACAAAAAGGCCGGATTCGTCTCCCGGGCATGGTTTCCGGCCTTTGCCAACTACCGCCGGGACGGCTACGACTGGGAAGGCCTGTATGAGGACGGCAAGCTCAGCAGCCGCGGCAAGCAGATCCTGGACGTGCTGGAGCTGAACGAAAACGCGGAAGGCCTGGGCCTCCTCTCCTGCGAGATCCGGCGCCGCGCCGCCCTGGAGAAGGGTTTCGAGAGCGCCCTGACGGACCTGCAGATGAAGAGTTTCCTGCTCATGAGCTGTTTCCGCCGGCGGCGGAACAAACTCGGCGAGGAATACGGCTGGCACGTGGCGGAGCTGACGACCCCCGAAACCAAATGGGGCTGGGACGCAGTCAACAGCTGCGATGAAAAGCCGGACGACTCCCTGGAGCGGATCCGGGAACAGATCCGGAAGCATTTCCCCGGCGCCTCCGACAAAGCGATCCTGAAGGCCGTCGGCATCAAAAAATAAGGAGAACATTCATGACACAGAAAGACATTTTCGATATCGCCCTGAAGCAGTCTGCGGCGGACTG
>Ga0310694_10001897_pt1 | contig 22580 bp, 21 predicted proteins | sample 174DNAGHGhighgp2_FD_203884 | JGI IMG/M metagenome (GOLD analysis project Ga0310694, IMG submission 203884) | Sheep rumen microbial communities from Palmerston North, Manawatu-Wanganui, New Zealand - 1742 DNA GHGhigh gp2 (v2) (version 2) | ecosystem: Host-associated > Mammals > Digestive system... | reverse complement strand
AAAGTTCTGCAGGCAGATGAGACACCATGTCTTGTGAGTAAGGATGGAAGAGATGCGGGGACCAAGTCATACATGTGGGTTTACCGTACAAGTGAGAGAGCACAGATTCCTCCAATAATCCTGTACGACTACGAAAAGACCAGAAGTGCGCAGCGCCCGAAAGATTTCCTTAAGGACTTCAACGGAACACTGATGTGTGACGGATTTGATGCATATCCTGCGTTGGAGCGACAGAAGGAAGATTTTCAAATCGCCAACTGCTATGCGCATGCAAGACGGCCATTTGCAAATGCCATCAAGGCTCTGAAAATGAGCGGTCATGAACGAGGCGCCACTGCAAACAAGGCATTAAGCCTCATACAGAAAATATACAGAGCAGAGGAAAAACTGAACGATCTTTCCCCTGAAGAACGTCTTGAACGCCGCCGCGTTGAGGTTGCACCTCACGTAGAGGCCTACTTCGCGTGGGTAAAAATGACCATCCCTCAAATAGCTCCTCAGAGTGCTATCGGAAGAGGCCTGGCATATTCACTGTCGCGTGAAAAATACCTCAAACGTTTTCTGGAAAATGGAGAAATCCCAATCGACAACTCAGCCAGCGAGCGTAGTATACGCCCATTTACAATTGGTAGAAAGAACTGGATTATGATCGATACAATCTATGGAGCTGACGCAAGTGCAGTCGTTTACAGTCTGGTTGAGACAGCCAAAGCGAACAACCTGAACATTTATTCTTATCTGGAATATCTTCTCACAGAAATACCTAAGCATGATTGGGAACACGATGATTCATACATTGAAGATCTGCTCCCTTGGTCAGACAAATTGCCCGTTTCTTGCAAGAGATAATTGTATTTCAGCAGCCGCCTTCGGGTGGCTTTTCTTTTTTTGCAATACACATACTATTTACCGCTTACCCACGAGTCCGGAACATCGTGAGCCACCATTCCGGTGAGAAGTGAGCCATCTTCATGTTAAAATTTGGCTACGCACCAGAGGCGCTGCCCCCGCAACCCGGAGTTTAACGCATTGGTTTTCCGAGAGAGTGATAAACATTATCACATAATACGCATAAAACCAATGATAATGACATTTGACGGTTCATCTCATATACAAACATCATTTTGGCTCGTACTTATTAATTTTGAATAATTCTTCGTGGATGTTTGTGACATAAATAACCCAAATTATACTGGATCAACCTGTTCCGGAATGGTGGCTCACCGCGTCCGGAACTATGGCTCAAACATCTCCGGACCTCCGGCTCTGCCGCACCGGAATATCCATGAGGAGAAAACAAGGAGAACTCTCGACTTTTTTTGCATTTCAATCACTGAAAACCCTTATATTTCAAGGGCTTTCGACGCTCGAAGTTCCAAACAAAGGTATTGAAATGCAAATAAACCGCTCTTCTCAAGTTGAAGGTTCGTTCGGTATTATTAAACAAAACATGGAGTACGATAGGATTCGAAGAAGGGGGCTTGATAAAGTTACTGCTGAAATATCTCTTGTTTGTTTGGGACTGGTTGCCCGCAAGTTGTTTACTTTAATTGAAGGTAACGCCAAAATGGATTATTGGTGTGCTCCTGATGGCCTTATTTCAGAAACTCCTAAGCCTTATTCTTTAAAAAAATTGATGAAAATTGCTTCAAAAGGGGCGAACGAAAATTTGCGTTCTTCGTACAAGAAAAAAGGCCGTTAAAAATTAGTTTCTTAACAGCCCCTGTGTGTTTTGTGAAAGACCTGTGGAAAGACGCCCGCTTTTTCGCGAAAGATCAGGAAAGATCGAGAGAAAAAATTCCGAAAAACGCAGAAAAGGCTCAGAGAAAGACGGTCAAAGTGTCTCGCGACTCCGTTCTTTCTTTTTCGCATGGTGTAGCCATTTGGAACAATGATTTATTCCATACTCTTATTAAAGTTTTGGATGCCTGCAAGAATCCTCTTTATCGCCGCATTATATGATTCAATGTCATCGTCAGATGGAACTTTAGCATGCGCGTCAAATCTTCCTTCGTCGTTCAGAACATCCATAGCGAAATTGAATTTTTCTTGATCACCAAAGAAATCACGAAATGAATCATAATTGGCCTTAATAAGACTATGGAGATTTTTCAGATAGATTTTCGTACTTTTGGGGTTAAAAAGGTCGCCATAGCTCTTTGCTTGAGCTTTTCTGGCCTCGTCTGATTTTCCATATAGTTTGGATATAACATATTCTTTGGCTTCAGTTTCACCATGGCTTGTAAAACGAATAACAGTTTTCACAAGCCGTCTGAGCTCAATTTCAAGCTCATTTCTACTTTTGCATATTTCTTTCCAACGTTCCTCCGGCGTTTGTGATAACACTGCCTTGTTCATTGCTTTCAATAGATAATCTTTTAGTGCATCTATCTTAAACTCATATTTACCGACCGCGTTCTCTTTAATAATGGAATATCCTTTTAAATGCGCAATGAATGAATAATCTGCCATCGCGAATTCATTAAAAGTATCATAATCATTCATTGCAAGAAGTTTGAGCATCTCATATTCGTCTGGATAGAATTGAACCAGCACTTCTAAAAGCATTTCAAAATACTGTGTACCTCTATTAAATCCATCTTTTACACTATTGTATACATATCTATCAACTTTGACAGGACGATTAGGATATGCTTTTGCTATTTCACTACAAACTTGCCTCATTAAAAACGGATGTCCGCCATATTCTTCGGTCAGGTGCGTATAAACTTCTTCGTCAAATTTCATTCCCATTAGTCGTCCCAATTTTCTCACCATTTCGCGAGTTTGTGATTGATCAAATCCGGTAATATATTGAGGAACAAATGCATTATAGATTGGGTTATCTTTACCACGGAAAGACGGTTTTTCTATACAGGTCGGGTTAGTCCCCAAGATACAATATGTAAAAACATTGTTTGTCCGTTGGAATGCGCTTCTTATACTTTGCCAAAAGAAAACAAAATCTAAATCATTACACCAATGCTCCGAACTGGATTTTCCTGGCGTAATGTTTTCTATTTCGTCAAACAAGAATAATATAGATTTGTTTACCTTTTTGGACAAATTGCTTACCCAATATTCAAATAAATACGCTGCCTTTTCTGGGGCGAATTGATCTTCAGAAAAGTTCATTTCAACATTTGCCTGTTCATATGCCAATTGTAATGAATAGTATAAGGCATAATTCCAGTACCTCATATTGAAACTCGGGTTCTGACAATCAATAAATGCACTAAAAATATCGCTGTTATTGGATTTTCGAATAATATCAAAAACAATTGAGGTCTTTCCTGTTTTCCTCAATCCAAATAGCCCTGCATTTTGCCCATTTCTGTGCTTGGATATTATTTCCATTGAGACAGAGTCTCGTCCAAAAAAATAGTACTCTTTCTTTAATGGATCATTTATACCAAATAAATCGCGAGAATAGAGATATTTTCTGAATTGATTTGTTATTATTTGACTACCATTCCAATTATTAAAGTCGCTATATGAAAGAGGAATAATAATCTGTGATTCTTGGTTAGAAATAAACTTTCTGATGTCACTTTCAATCGTAGAACATGCGCTAATAAGTACATAGCATATTTTTTCAAGTCTGAATTCACTTGAAAAATTATCATAAATAATGTTAAAAAAATCAAGAGATCTTGCTTCAAAAGATGAAAACCTGCTAATAACCACGACAATTTCTCGGTTAATTCCTAACGCTTCCTGCAATCTCTCCGTTGGTTTGGCAATAAGATAATTGCACATACTATTACCATTGTCCAAGTGTCCAGCAAATGTAATATACCATTCTTGCTTCCAGTAATTACAAATTTTCTTTTCTGTTTCAGAAAAATCTTTTGAATCAATAATCGCCGCTGCCTTTGAATGAATTCCGGGGCGAGTTTCCTCAATAACTTTATCCATATGAAAAATCTCCTATAAAAACTAAGATTTTGTTTCGATATATTCACATATCAAAGACATCAAATAATAAAGTTTTTCCGCCTGTATTATAACAAACAAACTGTTAGAATACAACCCAAGTTTGCCTCAAAAAAAGAAACAACCAGCATTCAATCTCAAGAACCAAAAAGAGAGATAAATGCGATTCACTAAAAAACGCGTGTAGTAACACCGGCAATAAAATAAAACGTGTATACGCTTTAAAACACCCCGTGTAGATACGCTTTAAAGAAAAGCATGTAGTTTTTTTAACCATCAAAACTGAGAATTAAAAAAAGTATAGACAAAAGGACAAAGAAATATTAAGATTTAAATGCTTTAATCAGGATAGAGCTCCGGTGAGGACCGACTCGAGCGGTTTAAAGCAGAAACACGAGGAGGAGTAATGCCCTCCTTTTTTCTTTCAGTGTTTCTTTAAAGCGAAAAACCTCGGGTTTGGGCAGAGCCCAAGAACTAAAGAATAGAACCACCAAAAATACCCCTCCTTGTATAATAGTTAACCCATTAAAAGGAGGGATATTTTTATGGACAAAGAATCCATATATCGTTTAGGATTGGATCGAATAAAAAACATCGATGTAAATGCAACCACAGAGATGTACGATCCAACCACATGTAATCATACCATATTGGTAAAACTTAAAAAAGCAGAATTTTGCAAAAATTGTGGTTCAACAAACATAAGAACAAGGAGCATGGAAACACGAAAGATTAAACATTCTTCAGCAAATGAATCACAGATATCAGTAATGCTTAAATCCAGGGTGTATTTGTGTGAAAACTGCAAAAAAACATTTCGGGATTCCAGTAATTTATCTGTCGGAAGCGGAACAATATCCTATGAGACCCAACTAAAAATACTTTTGGCCTTAAAGGATAAAAACATAAATTTCGTCCAGTTTGCAAATGAATTTAATGTTTCCGTTACATCTGTCATCAATATATTTGACAACAGAGTCAACATGAAAAGACGTCCATTTTCTTCGGTTTTATGCGTTGATGAAATACACAACAAACACTGTGGATACCACCATTACTGCTTCTTCACGTTTTCACCGCAAAGGAAAGAAATACTGGATGTTTTGCCATATCGGACAAATGATGAATTATGTGAATACTTTTTGAGTATACCACGTGAAGAAAGACTAAAAGCTGAATACTTTTCAATGGATATGTTTGACACATACCGATAGGTTTCCAAGATCTGTTTTCCAAATGCAAAAATATGTGCAGATCACTTTCACGTAGTAAAGAAGATTAACGAAGAATTCAATCACATCAGAATCAGAGTGATGAAAAAATATGAAGATCAGAAAAAACAAAATGTTCCTTGGTATTGGTTATACAAGAAACATTGGAGATTGTTATTGAAAGCTGCAGACAAATTGGATCAGGTGAAACCAATTCCTCTTACCCGACATCGCATGGAGTTGACTGAAGATTCCATTGTGGCATATATGCTTTCATTAGACGATGAATTAAAAGGGGCTTACTATCTCTTGAATGAATACAGAGATTTTAATGCTTCTGCAACAATTGAAGATGCTGCTGATCAACTTGATGATCTTATTGTGCGATTCAAAAATTACCATTGTGAGGAGTATTTGAGAGTTGCTCAATGCCTTACCAATTGGAGAGATGAGATCATCAACTCTTTTAATAGGATCAACAACCACATAATCAGTAATGGTGCCATGGAAAGAATCAATAGAGATGCGAAAACAATTATTCGCAACTCCTTTGGCATTAGGAATTTTGAGAGATTTAGAAACAGAGTTATGTATTCCATCAATGAAAACTCAAGTTTCAATGACAGAAATATTAAGAAACGTTAAAAATTGTAATGGTGCGTGAAATATGCTTTCACGCACCAAAATACATGTGGTCTTTTACAGCGTGTACACGCGTTTTTTTATAGCGTATACATGCGCTCTTTTATAGCGTATTGTTTATACTACACGCCTTTTTTATAGAACCGTTTTTTCGGCGTTTTTCTGTCTTCTTTACTGTCAAAGATGGGAATTTCCAATGCCTCTATGATGGAAATGGTAACTTATGATGACGCGCATTAATGAAATGCGCATACTTTAAGAATTTATTGCGGTTTTTTGAAATAATTATCCAAAAATCACTCTGCTAATAGTATTTGAATCGAAAAAGACGATACACGTTTTCCCGGAAGAAGATTGAAAACTCAAGCTTGCTACACCTGATGACTGAAATCCCGTCGGCATCCCGACGGCTTTGAAAAGATCACAAATACCTTCATGCCAACATATATTTTTAACAAATCATTGTCATCTGGAATCACACACGGCATTGTTCTCACATCAAGTTCATACTCGTTGGTTTCTTCCGATAAAACAATCCCGGCAATTACCAACTCATTGTTTTCGTTTATCGAAAAAACTTGTCCGATGTCAATATGTGTTTCCCTGTCGTTCAGGCTTTCTATATACTCTTTTCGAATATTAAATGCTTGATCTGAATCTGTTTGCGGTGTCTTGCCGCAAGACGCAATAACAAATAATAATAAGAAAAACAGAATAGTATTTAAAACCCATATTGTATTTTTTCTAATCATTATTTCATCCTAATAGGTTTAATCGAATCCATTATTCTCGGTCAGAACATGTGTTTTATCCAATACTTTCATGTCTGAGTCCCAAAAAATACGATATTTTCCCCCTTCGGCAGACTCAAAATCCAAACTTGATAAACCGGTTGTAAAGGAATTTGTCGGAAGACCGATCAAAGAAACAACATCAAATACTGACATTCCGTTTTTTATTTTTTTATATCCGTCATTACATATGTCTTGTTTATTAAATGACATTTCTTTTATTAGGTAATCATTTTTAAACTCGGCTACACAAAACTCATTCTCGTTTGCAAAAAAAACATATCCTCTGTATCTAAAAACAGGTTTATCATTCAAATTCAATAAATAATTATCATATGATATTTTTTCCGCATATGGAGTTTCATTCTGTGAGCAAGAAATAAATAAAAGAGCAAGAACAAAAATCAAAACTAAACAAATGCATTTTTTGATCATAAAATTATTCCCCTTTATCAACCATTTGGTAATAGATTACTTGATAATTATTGTCAATGTAAGCAAATTGTACTATTAATGACCTTCCAGATGAGAGGGAATAACTAACAGCATAAACACCGGAAGTTACTATTTTTTGAGGATTTCCAAGCAATTCATTGATTTTTTGCAAGTTATCTCCTATTTTAATTTGCATCGCCATTTCTTCTGATGGCAAATGTGTTTTATAAGGTTCCAACTCAACAATTCCGCTCAAAAAGATATAATCACTCTCCGAAGAATTAGTTGATTGTTTTTGAGGATTATACATATATCCAAGAGGGGTGACTCTATAGTACTTCACGAACGTGTAATCAGGTGATCCAGGACTATAATCATGATCCGCATTTTCTGGATCATAAATTATTTCTCCAGAGGCATCTAAATTTGTTACCGGATTGCTTGAAAGTTTGTGAGACCATGAGCCATCTTTATTTTGCCTATACCAATGGTAATCAACATAGTTTTTTATGACAAGAGCAATTTTATAAGATCCGTTTGAGCATATTTCATCTCTATCTGAGTCATTAAATGTATATCCCATTACGGAAGCATCGTTTTTTGCTACAATATCAACATTTAGAGCATTAATATACGGTTGTGTCAAAACAAAACTAGCATAGCCAACATTTAACCATACAACGTTGTTTGAATTATTCCACCCATCAACTTGATTGTTAAGTGCATAAGAATAACAATTCGTTCCAGATAATACCGGATTACTGTTCCATAAACTTGGTTCATATTTCAATTCCGAACCCGAAGTCGGCAACTGACATATTATCCATTCATCTCTATAGTATGTGTTATTTGTATATTGTTTTTGCTCTATATGCCATCCGTTCATGAAAAAAATCCCATCGTCAGCAGACATGCACCAATTATTTGAATACCCTGATCTCGGAGATATTCTCCACATACCATGTACAGTCAATTCAATTTTCCATTGTTGACGATAATAACCACCATATGTTTCTTGAATTATTCGTGAATTACCAGTGTTCTCTTCTCCCGATTTAACGCTTAATGCCTTGCCACTATATGCTGAAATTATCTTATAATAGCCATTATTAAGATTAGTTAACTCCCACTTCTGGTAATTGTTGCCGTCAAAATTCCACAATTCCATTTCTGTCAAATTTACATTTAAATTACTATCATCTGGTTGAATATATCTGTTTAACGTTTCATTCTTAATAAAATATGACCCGTTTGGTATTGTAAAATTTTCAGAAGACAAATAATCATTTGAATCAAGCATCGATAATTGAGATTCTGTGGAAGTTTCATAAGAACCCGCAGCGCTCACACTAAACGGCATTACGCACAAAAGCATTATAACCGAAAGAAGCATTGAAATAACATTATTTTTGTATTTTTTCATAAATCTTTTTACCTCCGTGTTGATTTTAATTAGTATTGGCATTCAATAGTTTTGTTAAGCGTATCAGTTACGCCGGTGGTGCCGTAGAATTCTGCTGTGATTACAGCTCTATAAGTACCCGTGCTTGTTAACTGATGTGTCAAACGAATATTGTCGTCAACATTTGTTGAATATACAACCCACTGATTGTTTTCATTCACGGCTACATCCGTCCAGATAAACAAAAATACATGCTTTTGTATTTTGGCTGTAATTTTCGCATATGTGAATGTCTCAGATCTGCCTGTATAGTTGGCATATACTTTTGCTCTATCTTGACTATTTTTTTCTTGAATGAAAAAGTTATTTATAAACTCCTCTTCGTCAGCAAACTCTTCTGTATTGTCAATAAGTTCAACATCCAATTTGCTTTCTTTTTTTAAACGAAAGATTTCGTTTTTCAACACTTGAAAGACGTACGCTCTTTCACTTTTTTATTTCTTTTGGAAAATACATTAAAATACTCGCATACGCGTTTTAAACCACATCGCCGGCATTACTGCTGTAATTCTTCCCATCAACATTTTTTAACACGCTCTTTGCGTATTTAATGAGTTCTTTGTCGTATTTTTCGTAAAAATATAAGACTTTATTTTTTTCATCAACGACAGATAATAAGAAAGACGATAAAATATCGCCGACTCCTCGCCCTGACTTTAATACTCGTATTATAATAGTCAAATATCACTTTGTCAAGTTCCCGTCTTTGAGGCACGGCGTCAAGTATAGGAAAAAAATATTTTATTCAGAAAAAAGGTTAGAAATCAGGGATATATTACAGCAGTTATGTAAATGGAAAGGGGTAGATATGGTAGGAGGAGAAATATGCCCCGATCACGTACATATGCCAATTTGATGGAACATGATGAGGGACGGACCTTCCTTGTCATTTTCAATTCATTGGCCCAATTCGGCTATACGGTTTACTATAAGGTCATGGCGGCAAACGAATACGGCAATCTGCCGCAAATCCGGAAGCGTATTTATATTACCGCTGTCCATGATGACTTGTGTGTTGGTTATAAGCACCCGGAGCCAATTGAATTGACACTAAAATCAACGGATATTATTCATAGAACCGAACTGCAAAACGATATTTACTACTATAACGATACCGAGCTATTTTCATATTTTGAGCCGAATGAAATTCTAACTGGATCAACCTATTCCGGAATGGTGGCTCAAATATCTCCGGACAGGCGGGGGCTCTGCCGCACCGGAATATTCAAACCCCAAGCGAAATCTATGCGAAATGAAGCGAAATTTGTTTCGCATTTTCGTTTATCGGCTTCCGCAAACAGGTCGCCGGAAGAGTGTGTCAAGAAAAGTGCGGTGAATCAGCGAAAAAGTTCATGGAAAAGTGTAAAATATATCTTGATTTCTCCGTGGATTTGTGCTATGATAATACCATCGAGAATTATGGGAGGATGAAAAATGCTCCAACGTAAAATCACAAAGCAAATTGAAGAGTTCTACAAGGACAACCCGAAAAAGGCGCTGATGATCATCGGCGCCCGTCAGGTCGGTAAGTCCTATATAATCGAGCAGTTCGCCGCCACGCACTACGAAAGCGTGATCAAAATGGATTTCATCGAGAATCCGGATTATATCACGCTTTTCGAGGGTGCGCAGGGTGCGGACGAGATTTTGCTGCGCCTTTCCGCACTTTTCGGTGATCGGATGATCCCGGGAAAAACGATAATCTTCTTTGACGAGGTGCAGGAGTGCAAGGAACTGATCTCGCAGATCAAGTACCTCGTGCAGGACGGCAAATATTCCTATATCCTCAGCGGGTCCCTGCTCGGAACGGTTTTCAAGGATATCATCTCCGCCCCGGTGGGATACATGGACATCATCACGATGTACCCACTGGATTTCGAGGAATTCGCCTTGGCGAACAACGTCGGCGCAAAGGTCATCGACGCGCTTCGGGTCTCGTTTGAGCAGAAAAAGCCCGTGGACGCGTTTATCCACGAGCGCATGACGGCACTGTTCGAGCTTTACCTCATCGTCGGCGGTATGCCGGAGTCGGTCTCCACATATCTGGAAACGAAAAATCTCCGCAAAGTCGCCGATGCGCAAAGCGCGATCATCCGACTTTATAAGCGCGATATTTCAAAATATGACGAGAAAAACCGCCTCTATCTCAACGAGATTTTCGACCTGATCCCCAGCGAGTTGAACACGAAAAATAAGCGCTTCATCCTTAAGAATCTGAACGAAAAAGCGCGGTTTGACAAGTATTACGACAGTTTCCTGTGGCTGAAAAACGCCGGCGTCGCGCTCCCGGCGAACGTGGTGGACGAGCCGAGAGTGCCGCTGCTGCTCTCCAAGTCGCAGAATCTTTTCAAGTTGTTCTCGAACGACGTCGGTCTGCTTGCCGCACAGTACGGGAACGAGATCCAGCTCAAACTCCTGCAGCACAAAACAACGATCAACTTCGGCTCCATTTACGAAAACGTCGCAGCCGAGGAACTGACCGCACACGGATATACGCTCTATTACTACAACAACAAAAAGTTCGGCGAGCTTGACTTTGTGATCGAAGAAGACGGCAGGATCCTGCCGATCGAGATCAAATCCGGCAAGGATTACTACCGCCACAACGCGATGGATAACGTGCTGAACGTAACGGACTACGGCATCGAAGAGGGCTACGTTTTCTGTAACGGCAATGTCGAAACAGACGGCAAGGTCACCTACTTCCCGATTTATATGCTGATGTTCCTGCAAAAGCGTGAACTGCCGAAGGAGATCCTGTTCAACACCGATTTTTCGGACCTGAACGACAAGATATAAAACCGCTTTAATTCGAACCCCCGCAGGTTGGTCATGATGCCCGACGCTCGAAAACAGAGCCGACGTGATACCCTGTGGGTTCGAATTGAAAGAAAAATGTTAGGAGAAACGCTCTATGCTGCCCGAAGAAAAAGCAAGAGTCAAAATTGATAAACAGCTCATCAACGCAGGATGGGACATCGTGTCAAGGGACGAGTATGTCCCGAAAAGTGTGTCTGCTGTAAAAGAAGCGCTTATGCAAGGCAATACCGAAAGCGATATTCCGTATGACATTCCTAACTCTTGGAAATGGACGAGAATTGGCACAACATTTTATGTTGAAATAGGGCAATCTCCAGATGGTTCGTCTGTATCAAAGAATGGAAAAGGAATCGAATTTAATCAAGGCAAGATTTTCTTTGGTGATAAATACATTAACGATTCAAAGCAAAGGACATCTAATCCAACGAAAATTGCAGAAGCAAATTCAGTTTTACTATGTGTAAGAGCACCTGTCGGTAAGGTAAATATCACGCAAAGAATAATTTGCATAGGTAGAGGATTGAGCGCAATTACACCAATTTCGACTGTTGAACTTGATTATATGTATTATTATATGGTCACTTGCGAAAAAGCATTTGCAGACCAAGGAACAGGGTCAACGTTTTCTGTAATTAATGGAGAAATAATAAGAAACCATTTGTGTCCTCTCCCGCCCCTCACCGAGCAGAAGCGGATCGTTGACCATTTAGACAAACTCCTCGCCGTGTGCGATGAAATGAGGTGAACCAAGTGAATAATCAGACAAATGATGTTGAAAAAGAATATTATTGGAAAAAACTATGCCAGTTCAAGTTTGACCTTGTGTATTACGGCTTGCATTTCACTCGTTGCGTAAACTGGATTCGTTGGTGGAAAATATCCCATTGCAGTTTTAACAGCACTAGCAACAGGTGCTTGGATGACTTGGAATGATGTTTCTTGGATTACAATTGTATGTCCAATAATCATTTTTGTTCTTCAAGTCATATCTGCCGGTTCAGAATTGCTTCCCTTTGATGACAGAAAAATTGACCTTCGCGAAATGATTGATTTGCTTGATCCTTTATACTTGTCTATGGAATAAAATTGGGAATCAATTGTTGCTGGTAAATACACAGTTGAAGAAATTGATGCTAAATGTCACGATTTTCAAGAAAGAATCAACGACATAAAATCAAGATTTTTACGGAATGACTCTTTACCGCAACTGAATGACCCTTTGAGAAAGGCAACCACAGAAACCAATAACTATTTCGAATCAATGAGGTAAAAACGCGATGAATTCTTCGAACAGTAATACTCCTAAAGATAATTCTACGGTAAAAGTTCCCGATACTGGCATTGCAGAAGAAACACTTATAAATCTTGCCGAAGGGATAAGGAATAATCAGAATAATAAATCGTTTTGACAGGGTGAAATATGGAACGAAAAAACTGGACAAGAGAAGAAACGATTCTTGCTCTTGCGTTGTATTGCAAAATTCCTTTTGAGCGCATCAGCAAGTCAAATCCTCAAATTCAAAAACTGGCTGAGTCTTTGGGTAGAAACCCATCTGCCTTATCTATGAAAATGTGCAATTTCGGGCGTTTCGATCCTGAACTATCGAGCAGAGGCGTCAAAGGGCTTCAGCACGGAAGCAAATTGGATCAAGAGATTTGGGACGAATTCCATCTGGATATGGAACATCTTTATAACGAAGCTGAGAAGGTCGTCGTGTCAAATGATATTCTCTTGACGGCAGACGAGCAGACCGAATTGATCATTCCGGAAGGCGTGAATGTGGAAACAAGAGTATCTTCACTGCGTGGACAAGCGTTCTTCAGAAGTACGGTGCTTTCGGCATATAACAATACTTGCTGTATCACCGGGATTGATATCCCCAAACTGCTTCAGGCAAGTCATATCAAGTCCTGGTCAGCAAGCAATCCGGCGACAGAACGAAACAATCACACAAATGGTCTTTGTCTGAACTATCTGCATCACAGAGCGTTTGACGAGGGTTACATAACGATAGATACCGATTAAAGAATTATCGTATCAAAGGAGATCAAAGACCGGTGTACGATGCAGGTGTATCAAGATTTCTTTTTAAATATGATGGGCAGAAGATTACTCTTCCCCCAGCGTTTTCTGCCTAGTATCGAGATGATTCGGCAACATAATAAAGCATACGCTTATATAGTATAGATTGGTGATAATTATGAGCATAGGAAATCTAAGATCAAAATTTAACGAATTAACCCTTATTTCAGCGGATCATTGGGATTATAGAGGAACTTCAAAAAGCGCGCGAGATTTTGTTCATGGATTGTGTACTTATCCTGCAATGATGGTTCCGAAAATGCAACGAGAGATATTAGATGTGTGTGTCTCTCAAATTGAAAAAAATGCTCCGACATTATTAGATCCTTTTGCAGGTTCAGGAACCATTTTAGTCGAGGGAATGCTCAAAGGGCTTGATATTGTTGGAATTGATGTTAATCCATTAGCGGTATTATTGTGCAAAGCAAAAACGACTATTATCGATCCTAACATTTTAAATGAACATGTCATAGCACTTAAAACTTTAATTGTTCAAAGTAATAAGAAAGAAGTAAATCCTCACAATTTCAACGGCATTGAAAAATGGTTTACTAATAAAGCCATTCGTGATTTATCTATCATTAGAAACGCCATAATGAAAGATAACGACATTACAATAAGACGATTCTTTTGGACCGCTTTTTGCGAAATAGTTCGAATGGTTTCCAACTCAAGAGACTGCACTTATAAACTTCATATAAAAGAAAAAAGCGATATTGACAACTATGACAAGGATGCATTAGAACTGTTTTCGAGCACCTTAGATATGAATGTTAAAAAGTATATTTCTTTTTATGCGGCCTTAAATGATAAAAATCTATTAAGAAATAACGGAAGCGCCTACAAGCATAGCGTTTCTATTGTTCTTGCTGATGCAACTTCATATTTAAAACATTCTAGGAAAAAATACGATCTAATAATAACATCTCCTCCGTATGGAGATAATCACACCACAGTTTCCTATGGTCAGTATTCCGTTATGCCTTTAAGATGGATTGATTGCTATGATATTGACGAAAGTGTTGATGATGAAGTGATATCAACTCTTTGCGCTATTGATAATGTATCGTTGGGAGGCAAGTCCTCAAAAAAATCAATTACTGCAAAAAGAAAAAAAGTTATTTCAAAGTCTATAACATTAAAAAAGCAATGTGACGATATTGAAGTAGCGGCAAACAAACAATTAAACAAATTAATTGCTTTTTATAGTGATTACGATTTATTCTTAAAATCTATTTCAAAAAAAATGAGCCCGGGCGCAATATCTGTGTGGACATTAGGAAATAGAACAATCGCAAAAAAAGAGATATATATGGATAAAATAATGATGGAATTGAGTGAGTTCTATGGATTATCGTTTGTTACAAGCTTTACTCGAAGAATAATTAATAAACGTATGCCTGAAATAAACGCTTATACGGGCAGTGACAATGATCAACAAACAACAATGACAACGGAACACATTTTAGTCCTAGTTAAGGAGGGTACAAATGAATAATCAGATTTCATTATTTGATAACAACTCTGATTTTTACGAGACTGATATTTCGACTTTTAATGAAAAATCTGCGGCTTTTCGTGTCCATGCCTCTTTAATTTATAAACTTGGAGAATCGTTGATTGCCGATGAGGTTACGGCATTATCAGAGTTAATCAAAAACTCATACGATGCGGATGCGACTTTTTGCTCTTTAGATATAGATTCAAACTATACCGAAGAAGTTGGCGGAAAAGAACGCAAAGGAATTATTACCTTAATTGACAATGGTTGCGGTATGGATTTGCAAACCATTGTAAATGGATGGCTGACTCTTTCTAATTCTCCCAAGAAAAAAATGAAGAAAGAGAAAAGAATGACTCCGAAGTATAATAGATACCCATTAGGGGATAAGGGGTTAGGAAGATTATCTGTACAAAAGCTGGGGCGTTATATGCAGATGATTACCAAGACGGCTACCTCAAATATTGAATACACTGTTACTATTCCATGGGGTGATTTTCTAAAAAACACCACCATCGATCAAATTCGTGTAACTATTGATCAAAAAGAAACAAATAACAACAAATCGTATACAAAGATTGTGATAAAAGATCTAGTTAACACCGAATTATGGGAAGATTCAGACCAGATTAGTGTTCTCAGTAATAGTATAAATAAAATTGTATCCCCTTTTAAGAGTAAGGATAATAATTTTAAAGTTATTGCAAAAGTTAATAATCAAACTATTGAAGAAATTGGCACGATTTTTGAGGATCTTCTGTCCAGAGCAAGAGCTAAACATATTATTTATTATTCTAACGGTCGGAGTGTATTACGCTCATACTTTACTGCATCATTTTTCTACAATCGCGAAATGATGGACAGAATTATGCAGGATAGATTTTCCGTAAATTGTTCTTCGCTAACTGATTTTTGGAATACCTGCAAAAACGATTTGGAGAATTTTGAATTTGTTCCAAACGATAAAAATGTTTTCACATCTGAGGATTTATGTATTTTTGAAGATATTCAGTTATCTAATGACAAGGATAAACACTCTGATCCCGGCGATTTTCAGTGCGAAATATATGAGTACACATTGGACAAACAATTCCTAGATAAGTTCTATCAAACGATCAGTTATTCAGAACTTATAGATCAAACTGAGTATAAAGAATTCATTGAGCGTTTTCACGGAATAAAGGTTGTTCGTGATGGTTTTATTGTACAAGGATATGGTGAAGGAGACGGTGGCGATTGGCTGGGGCTCTCATCTTCATCTAAAACAAAAGGTTCTTTCTTCGATTTGCGGAATGACAGTGTTATTGGTTGCGTTCACCTAACTGGAGTTAATAATTCTGTTCTAAAAGAAACCACAAACCGAGAAGGATTTGTTGAAGATGAGTATTATCTTGCATTTAAAAGAATATTGGATGATTCTATTCGAAGGATTAACAAAAACAGGAAAAAGATAAATGATGAGATGAGATCATACTTGAATCAGGCAATTAATACTACTGCTGATGGTAGTTTTAGTGACTTTTCAATTGAACCCGCCATTAGCAAAGTTAAAAACAAGCTTGGTTCCACTTTTGATACAAGTAAAAAAAGTATTGAATTGATAAATGATACTTTGTCGGAGTGCTCTGTAATTAATGAAGAATTATCTGGAATTCCTCTAATTCCTTCTGAAACAAGCGAAACCATTGCCAGAATTCATAGCAACATATCAAGAATTGCAGAAGAGTATAATTCGTTGCTAAACACTCAAAAGTATATAAATGAACAAGTTGACACTCTTTCTTTTGAATTTGAAGGCATTAAGGAAAAACTGCAGGTTTTGTTTGAATTGGCTGGCTTAGGAATATCTGTCGAAATGTTCACCCATGAGTTTGATTCTTCAATACGCAATATTCGTTTAAAGAGCAATACAATAGTGAACTCTAATCCCTCGACAGAGGCACTTATTCGACACATAAACTATATCAATATTTCTCTAGACACTTTGAGGAAACAGATGTCTTATTTTAATCCCGGCTTAAAATTTGTTCGTTCAGAAAAGCAAACCTTTTCCTTCGTAGAATTCATTAAGGAACATAAGGAATTCTATTCTGAACGTTGTAAAGCAAATGGGATAAATTATATAATCGATATTAAGGAAGATTTTGAAATTACAGTTAATAGAGGAATGATAAATCAAGTGTTTGATAACCTTTTTAACAATTCTGAATATTGGCTGAAGTTCTCAGAAGAAAAGTCGTTAATTAAAGAAAAAACATTCACCGTTAAGTCGGTTGAAAAGGGATTTGTACTTGTGTTTGATAACGGAATAGGTGTTAGTCGAGATATAGAAACGAGGTTGTTTGAGGCTTTCGAATCTAAAAAAGACCACGGTAGAGGATTAGGATTATATATAGTTGCAAATAATCTAAAGTATCATTCTTCCAGGATCCGTCTCCTTGGAGAAAGAAACGAACATGGCAATCTATATAAATTTGAGATCGATTTTTCTTCAGCACTTTCTTGATTTGTAGTGGGGACGTTAATATGATCGATACATTATTTGCTAAAGAAAACATCAAATATGTTGTCAGTGTTGATGACTGTTTTTCGATTCCGCAAACGGATCATTATAAGCAAGAGCTATATATTGATTCTGTCGCTTCGTTCGAAAAAGTGACCCCCTCTTTTATCCAAATAGGCAAAGAGGATTGTGTTAATAGTATTCGAGAAATGCTTAACTTAGGCGTTGATGCTAATAATGATATACAAAAATTAATTGACGGATTAACAGAAGATGAGGCAAAACAGTGTTATTCTTCGATATATGGAGATAAAGGAAAGTTTTCAGAAGAGCAGAACATGATTTTGGGCTTTTTAGATTCTTTAAAATCCAGCGGAATAATTGAAAAATACATTACAGTAGCCAGCACACATGACGCGGGAAAAATTGATTATTCTGTGGAAGGATTTACAGAAGGTTCAGTTTTATGGCTAATTGACAAAAGTTTTTTGAATGTAGGAGAATCGGAAAACGCAGGAATAGAATTAGCTAAGAATAAAGTATGTATTAATTCTGATGACTCTTCAATTAACAATTATGTATTTATGCTTACTACAATAGACTATAGATCTGACAGCGAAGAAGCAATTGCCGCAGAATTTGATAATCTTTTAGCTGAAACGGATCCTCAAGTTTCCTCGTTTATCTATTATATTAGTAAGGAAAGATTGAAAACAAAAGATGATACAAAGGTGGCAAAAAGCTTTGCATTTGGGTTTAAAAGAAAAATGTGTTTTAAATTAGAAAATGCGTATCTAGAGTGCTTAAAGAGTAGTTGCGACATAGCTGCTAAGGAATTTAGAAAAATCGATCAGAAAACATTGAACTATGTTTTTGCTAATCGTGTTCAAGAAAATGGTGAGTCTTTTTTTGGCTTTTTTGCTAGATTAGCACAAGTTTTTCATGAAAATGAATACAATCAAATATTAGCATCAAAGATTAAAGAGATTTCAACTGATGTTAAACATTACCAAGAATTATGTGTTGATTTCCCTGATAATACTGGAAACATAGCTGAAGCTCAAAACAAATTAAAAGATATTCGAAAAAAAGAAATGTATGATTTGTTTGTTAACAAAAAGCATTGTGAAATATCAACTGGCGATGTTTTCAAAATTAAAGATTCTTATTATGTTTTGATAACTCAACCGTGTGATACATATTTAAGAAAAGATGGGTGCCGAAAACTAAATGAAGCAACTCTAGCGAAAATTGTTCAGAATTCAAACGTTAAATACAAATATGACCTTTCATGCTTTGTGGCATCGGAAGAAAACAATTATTCGGTTGTATTCCAAGATCTCACAATTATTCCATTTGATGTACTTGATTTGTGTGTTGCTGATTTTGATGGCAGAGCTATTATTGAAGCTAAAGCTATTGATAGTTCACCAACACTGGATTGTTGCTTCACTGAGAATTATAAAAAGCGGTATATATGTATATTAGAAAAGATTCGTGAAGTTGTAAAAAACAAAGCAATAATCAAAGAACACATTGGTTGGAAGACAATACACACAAAAGATATTATTGAATCCGCTTTTGATTATGTTACGAAATTAGATCCTGTTTTTATGGATTATATTATCGATGATAATAAAGCGATTCAGTATCACGTCGAACGCATAGCAAGATTAAACGAGTTATGTACCATTGATATGTTAAATGAGTATGGGAACGTTTTAACAAGAGTTGGACAGCCTTTCGATTTTTTAAAAACCCAGATTAATGAGCGCTGTCCATAATAAAAGTATTTATAACCAAAGAGTGTTGAAAGCATAATACAGACCTGACGTCACTTTCAAAAATATCAAATATTACTAAGTAACTTGTTGGGTAATCTCTAGGAATATCATTTTATTGCCACGTCTCGAAATCGCGCATTTGCAATCGTTTGAGGCGTGGCTTATACTATCTCAAAAGGAGGATTATATGTATGGACCTTTTTATAACCGGTGATACCCACGCCGATTTCAGGCGTTTCGGATCTAATTATTTCAATGTGAGTATGTCGCACAATACTGTACACCTTGGCCGCAAGAGTTGAACAGTGACGTCGCTGAAAACTGAACACCTTCGTCGAAACAATTGAACAGCTAATTTCATTAACATTCAATTTCAAATGATGAATAATCAATTTCTGTTATAGTATCGGGCTCTGCCCGAACCCGAGGTTTAACGCTTTTATGGTTTTCCAGAAAGAGTGATGAACAATAATCAACTCAACAATGGTGTTTAATCTATCCGTCGCAACTGTCCATTATTGAGCGATGAATTTGTTCAACCTTCAACGGCTTGGGTGTTCAACAACAGCGACATATTCAACATTTTCTTGAAATACTCTAATGTTTTTACATCAATGTTGATTGTTATCTGCTTTTTTGCATTTTTTATGTACGGATTCTTTTTTGCCTTTGAAAAATCATATTCATCTAACATAACCATTCACCTTTCATAATAATACTTGGTTTTTTCGATAAATCACAATGATGTCCAGTAAGAAAAAACATTTATATCCAAAGACTTAACACAACATGTCAACGTGCGTTTCAATTTATGAACTCGTTCTGTTATTTGAAATATTTCTCCTTGATTGATTTTTTATATTCAACGAATGCTATCATTCCTGTCAATACAACAATAATAGAAAGACCTATTGTGACTGAAACCCCAAAAAAGTAATTCTTATTTTTCTCTATTTTGGGCTTTTTTTCAACAAATTCCAAAAATGACATCCCTTCTTTTGACATTGCTTCTCCGTATTCATTGTAATTTTGATCATAAGAAGTCCTGTAAGTGGTGAAGTTGTGAACTCATTAGATTTATTTGCTTTAATTGATATCAAATAAATATAATATTTCATACTTATTGTTAAATTTTCGAACTAAAGTATTGACAACATTAAATCTTGTCATTAGAATGAGAGTGACATTTATCAATGCCTTTCAAGTTCAAAATCAGTGCAAAAAAAACATTGTGCAAATTGCCATCTAAGGCGGACACAAAAGACACATATTGCGGACATAAAAAGACATCATTCCCGGACACATTAGGTCGCAAATGGCGGACATAAGACGTCCGTGCTATCATAACTTAGTGATTTGGCCTGAAAACTCTAAAGACGTTGGCTCAGAGGATATAGCAACACATAGAAGCAGCTCGAGCACTGAATGATAGAGACATGAGTGACAATGCATTTTTTAGTGTTCTTGTTCTTTGTTGTTAATGTCTCTTAAAAAGCGAAAAACCTCAGAGGTATGGGGATTGGTCTCCAGTATAACATTTAAGAATAGAACTATCACCGCACCTTCGCGTTCTTTCCATCACAATGCTGTCCGCCTATTGTGTCCATAACTGTCCGTTATATCCGTCTTTGCTGTCCGTTTTCACTGTCAATCTGCACATTGCAAAAAATCGTTGCAAACTCAGCATTTTTTGTAACGCTTGGCCCGTTGCAAAAAAAATGGGGCTGTAAAAAAACATAGTTTTTAAGCAGACTAAAAAAACCAGATCTAATCGTAAAATGGTTAGGTCTGGTATTTTCATTGTTTCCACCGCTTTTATTTGCAAATTCGCACGTTTTCAAAAAAATAGAGAGACAACTAGGCGCGGCCGTCTAAAGCGGTCGTTTTTTAGTAGCTATACATATAGATTTACGCTGCCTTTTGCAATTGTTGAATTCTCTTGTTGTGGTACTTATATAGATTAAAACCACAAGATATTAGCGTAAACTCGAAAATTATGCTTTTTAAACTTCGCCTATATGCTCTTTTATATTGTCGATTCCATTTTATGTTACCGAAGACTCCTTCTGCCTGTATGCTTCTGTTCATACATAGAAGATAACCATTTGCCGACTGCATATTGTCATACACTTCCTTGTGTATCTTGCTTAATTCTCGGTTCAAACTGATCTTTCTGTTTCCTTTTCCATTGAAACATTTCTCTCTGTATTTGCAGCCTTCGCAATTCTCACATTCGTATATCTCTTCTGTTCTTCCGTATTCATTTCCTCTTATGTGCTTTGTATGACTAAAGTTGAATGTCTTTCCTCCGGGACATTTTATCTTGCCTTGTGAATCTGTTTCAAAATTGACACTTCTGAATGCATTATCTCTGTATTTGGGATCTGTTGATTCTTTATTGTACATCGTATATTTCATGTACTTCTCCATGCCTTTTTCTTCGCAGTACAGATAGTTGTTGTATGATCCGTATCCTGCATCTGCTACAGGATATTTCGGATATTTTCCATATGTCTCTTTGAATTTCTCTATTAATGGAACAAAACACTCCATATCTGATGCATACTGCTTCGCATCTACCACAGCTACATATTCATCACATACACCTATCTGCATATTATATGCAGGCAGCAACTGATCATTTCCCATGTAATCGCTTTTCACTCTCATGAACGTTGCATCTTTGTCTGTTTTTGAATAGCTATTTCTGCTCTCGCCACATATCTCTATGCTTTCTGAATATCTCTTTAATTTGCTTATGTACTCTAGCAGTTTCAGATAATATCTTTCCTCTATTGTTCTGTGATGTCCCTTGCCTCTTACTATGTTTTGCTCTTCTATTCCGGTTGCTTTTACATAGTTCTCAACTATCTCTTCCAAATATTCAATTGTGTATATTTCTCTTGTCTCTATCTGCAGTCCTTGTTGGTTTAGTATATTTAGGTTTATCTCCTTAATGAGTTCTTCTACATATCTGAATACTTTGTCTCTGCTTCTTGTACATGATCTTTTCCATACCCATGTGTATTTATTTGCATTCGCCTCTATTTTGGTCCCATCTATGTACAAATGACTTGTATCTACTTTCTCTTTCTTGAATATGTACCCATTTATTTCATTCAATATTCCTGTTATTCCTTCTTTTATTTCATTCATACAGTTTTCGATCGTCATAAATGTCGGACCCTTTTGTCCATCCAACATCCATATGTATCGTATATCTGTTTGACACTTCTTTTCTATTTCTCTTACTGATGCATACCCATCTTCCATATATGCAAATATTATTACCTTCAACAATTTCTCTCGATCATACTGTGGTCGACCTTTTATGTTCTCCTCTTTAACACAATATTTTCTTAAGTCGATATGATCAATTACCTCGTTGAATGTATACACCTCATCAGTTATG
>Ga0310694_10001895_pt1 | contig 22591 bp, 22 predicted proteins | sample 174DNAGHGhighgp2_FD_203884 | JGI IMG/M metagenome (GOLD analysis project Ga0310694, IMG submission 203884) | Sheep rumen microbial communities from Palmerston North, Manawatu-Wanganui, New Zealand - 1742 DNA GHGhigh gp2 (v2) (version 2) | ecosystem: Host-associated > Mammals > Digestive system... | reverse complement strand
GGTTAAAACCTTTTTGTTACGAAGTTGCTGTTAAGAATTACGTGTCTTCGATTTTCCCGATGGAACGTGTGAAGACACTGTCAAAAATGTATTGCTACAATTATAAGTTTATTGAGTTTGCTTTTGACTGTGTAAGAAAAGGGGACTATAAAAAAGCGAGTGGGTACATTCCTTTGTATGGGCACATCCGTAAAGAGATTATTGAAAAAGAGCTGCCAGAGAAAAAGCATTCGGTAGAGATAGATTCTTATAAACTATTTTACTTGGAGCAACTGGTTAAAGAAGCGGGAGAAAAAGGAACACAAGTTGTCCTTGTTATATCACCCTCTTGGAAGGGAGGAAACCTGGAGGTCGAAGCTTATTCTTGTATTAGATTCTTGGTGGAAAAGTATGGCGTGCGTTTATTTGAATATATCAACTCAGATATATGTGAAGATCCGGACAACTTTGAGGATTCTTCACATTTAAATGATAAAGGGGCTAAGGAATTCACGGAAGGCTTAGTGTCGAGGATATTGTGATGAGATCTGATTATAATACCAATAATACCAAGGCATTTCTTGCTTTAGTTAGAGCCGGTCTTTGGGAAAAAGAGGTCCGGCTGTCTATTATTGAAAGTATAGCTTTAAAAGAAATATATCGATTAGCACAGGAGCAATCAGTAGTAGGTCTGGTTGCTGCTGGGCTTGAACAAGTAAAAGAAGTTCAATTCCCCAAGGAAGACGTTTTAACTATAGTTGGGGACGCATTACAATTGGAGCAGCGTAATATGGCAATGAATGATTTCATTGGCGATATAGTCGAGAAAATGCGAAAAGTTGGCATATATACAATACTTGTTAAAGGTCAGGGCGTTGCACAATGTTATGCTAAACCGCAATGGAGGGCTTGTGGAGATGTTGATTTGTTGTTAAGTCCGGAGAACTATGATAGAGCTAAGCATTTTCTTGCCCCGCTGGCGTTGTCTATAGATGAAGAGGATGTACGAAGGAAGCATATAGGTATGACAATAGAACCATGGATTGTTGAGCTCCATGGTGCACTTCCTTTTGGACTTTCTTTGAGAACTGACAAGCTACTTGATGATGCATATAACGATGTGTTCTACAAAGGGAATGTAAGGTCATGGATGAACGGAAATACACAAGTTTTTCTTCCAACACCTGACAATGATGTAATCTTTGTTTTTACACATTTCCTTCATCATTTTTTTATTGAGGGGGTTGGGCTGCGGCAGATCTGCGATTGGTGTAGAATTCTGTGGTCATTTCGCGATAGTATAGATATTCCACTTCTAGAGAATCGGATACGAAAGGCAGGACTAATGACGGAATGGAGAACATTTGCAGCTGTGGCTGTGGATTATTTAGGAATGCCCAGTGAGTCAATGCCATTATATCGACATGGATACCAAAAAAGAGCGCAAAGAGTTCTTTCTTGTATCTTGAAAGGTGGAAATTTTGGGCAAAACAAAGATTTGAGCTATAGGACAAAGTATAAAGGATTGACATATAAAATTATTGCAGTATGGAGAAGGTTTGTGGACTTTTCTTCATTGATGCTTGTGTTTCCTGTTGATGTTCCTAGATTCTTCTTTACTTACGTTTTTGAAAAGATAAAATAGATATGAAAAAGTTGCTGGTATCTATAGCGACTCTAGAGTCGGGCGGTGCAGAGCGAGTCCTATCAATCCTCTCTAAACCATTTGCAGACACGTTTGATGAAGTGCGATACGTAACGTGGGAAGGAGGTGATGTCTTCTATGATTTTGATAAAAGAGTTAAGATTGTTTCCTTACCTGAAATATCAAAGAAGCAGGGTCGTACTAAGCAGATCAGAGTTTTTCGAAGGTATGTAAAAAGTTATAACCCAGATATTATTGTTTCATTTCTGACACCATATAATATGTTGGTCTTGCTATCCACCATGGGCTTACATAAGAAAGTTGTAGTGGCAGAAAGAACAGACCCTAATCGTTTATTGGCAGGGGGGAAGTTTATGCTTCGAATGAGAGATTTTCTTTACAAGAGAGCATCTGGCATTCTCACTCAAACAGAATATGCAAAATCCTGTTATGAGAAAAAACTAAAAGGCAAAGCGACAGTGATATATAATCCTATTACGATGAATGATGCACAGGTTGGAAAGGCATTACGAACTGATAAGGAACAGTTGTTCGTTTCTGTAGGAAGGTTAGAGCCGGTAAAAGATCAGGAGATGATGATAAGAGCTTTCGAGTTGTTTCATAGAAATCACCCTAACTATAAACTTGTAATTTACGGCGATGGGCCGATACGTCAACAATTAGAAACAATTATTTCTGAATTAGGCCTTAAAGGTTGTGCGGAACTTGCGGGACGCAATAACAATGTATGGGAGCCAATGTCAAAAGCGGAATGCTTCCTTTTGTCTTCGGAATATGAAGGGATGAGTAATGCAATGATAGAGGCAATGTGTTTAGGTTTACCTGTAATATCAACAAAGGTTGCTGGTGCTACAGACTTGATCAAGGATGGTAAGAATGGTTTCCTCGTCGATGTTAAAGATGCAGCAGCTATGTCAAGCAAGATGACACAAATTGCAGACAATGATGAAATGCGACACATTATGGGGAAAGAAGCGGCCAATGTATACGAAATTCTCCGAGCTGATAAGATTTGTCAACAGTGGATTGATTATTTGAACAGTAAACTTGCAGAATAATGGTAATTGATAATGCTATTTTGGATGAGCTGACAGAAAAAGCTAAGAATAATCCTCGTTTACGTCAGGCTATGGATTTGCGGAATAGCCCTGAAGATGAATCACAAAGGATGCTTAATGCTCTTGAGCCGGGGACGATGATGCCGATACATAGGCATAAAGGTTCAAGCGAGACTTGTGTTTGTATAAGAGGGCACTTCGAAGAGTATTTCTATGACGGGGAAGGTAACCTCACAGAGACTATTGATATGGTTCCGGGAAGTGTTATACTAAATATTGAAGCTGGACAATGGCATAGCTTGAAGTGTCTGGAGAGCGGGACGGTGCTCTTTGAGGCGAAAGATGGGCCGTATCATCCACTAGAAGAGGATGAAGTATGGAACGGGTAAGAGATATATTGAAAGTAGTTTGGCAATTCTGCTCATACCTCTTCTGGCCACAATGGGGACGCAAGAGAGGTAAGGCGTAAAATGTCTGATGGAAGATATTGATAAGTCGGTCATGGATCTATTGGCTTGAGAACAACTTCCAATAGTGATATGGCCGCTTGTCGGTTTTAGGCAATAGCATAAGGATGCAAGAGACGGCAAACCAGCAGAAATGCATTACCCTGAAAACTATTCATCAAATGTTGGACGGGATGAGGTGGAACTGGCAGAGAAGGTTCATCTGCTGTTTATGGCCAACTATATCGACTACTCAGACTATGACTTCCGTGATGATGGGCAGGTGGAGAGCTATTGCTGGTGCTACAGAGACCTCTTTGAACTGAAAACGAAAGAGTCACAGGAAATCGTGAACAGTCAACTCATCGAGTTCTTGGACGAGTGGCGGCAGGATGCTCCCTCTCTCTATCGGAAGGCAAAGGATGATATCTGCTATTGGATTACCGACGAGTGGTATAGCTTCGAGTCGCCCATGCAGAAGGAAATAGAATCGGCTTATCAAACAGCTTTGAAGAAGAAAGATGATATTGCTATTGCTTTAGCCTTGTCGCCATTTGCTCGGAAAACGGCAGAACTGGTGAATAGCGGAGCATACGAAGCTGCTGCCGGTAGCTGTTATGTCCTCTTCAGATGTCTGGCCAAGACGTGCAAGGAGCATGAAGACTGGTTTAGTGGCTTTACTGATTATGGTGATACCTACACGAAACTGGCTATATTCACTGAGGCTGTAGTGGAACTATACTGTCACCTACGCCAAAAGCCCGACCTCTCCAAGCGCATGGCTGATGAGATGGATATCAACCTGGAAGTGTTCAACCTCAAAACCGACTTTTTCGGTGACCTGCACTGCAGTTCCCGCTTCAAAGACATGCTCTGTGATGTCCAAGCCCAATACGGGGATTATTCTGAGTTAGAGAAGTGCCCCATGTGGAGGATGTGGGAGAAGGAAGTGCTGGATGAGTTAGGGATAAAGTGAAAGAGATGCAATGACTCAAGATGAACGATGGCAGAGTAGATATGATGAAGTGAAGGCTTTTATAGAAGCCAATCATCGTAATCCCTCGAAATATGCTCCAGAGGAGAAACTGATGGTGCATTTTCTGAAACGTGGAAGGAAGCAGATGAATGCAGGAGAGTTGAAGGAACCAAGGTTGGGGATGTTTAAGGAACTGCTTGCGTTGTCGGAGCAGTATAAGAGGAAGAATCAATACGAGTGAATGTGAGTAAGAAATAACTAATTATATGGTAGAAATTAATAAGAAGCATACTTTGCATAGACTAATTGTCGTTTGTATGGAAAACGAGAAACTCCTTGCATACGCATTAAAGGACGAGCTCAATGTGCCTGTGGAAATGGGTGTTATAAAGGAGGTGAATACGATGCAAGATGCTGAATACATATTTGATAAGTTTTCTGGAGTATTTGATATTATAGTGTGGCTGATGTCAGATCAATCGAGGGGGGACATGAATAATATGCTTAACAGCAATGAGTATATTATCAAAAAACGTGCTTTATCTGTGATTCCTGTCATGTTTGGCCGTTTCATTATTCCATTTGGTTTCTTTACAACCTTTCCTGTAGTGTCGAATACTGGAGATATAAGAGCTTTGGCAGAAAACGTATCAAAAGTGATAAAGAATTACCTTCATATCAATCTAATGTCATTGATGCCTTGTGCCTTTGAAAATTTGGTCAAAGATGTTCTAAAAGTGTATCATTTTGAAAACATTACACTTACATATTCAGACCACGTGGATTTTGGATATGACATGATGTGTACCTATGTCAAAGGAAGTGAAATAGAAAAAGGAGATTGGTTGGTGGAGATTAAATATACTAAAGAGGAACGTTTTACCATAAGGAACATAGATGCTCTGATTAAGCAAGATAGAGGTCATTATCTGCCAGACAATAAACTTATGCTTGTAACCAACGGTATTATGACGTCGGTTATAGTTGAATATGTTGAATCACTTGTTGAAAATCAGAACTTGTCAATCTATATAGTTGACGGTTGGAAACTATGTAATTTGATAGCTTTTAATGACGAACTTGTAAAAGCGTATTTCCCCTATGAGTAAAGAGGCAGAATTGAAGAAGAAATTAGACGAATGCCCATCAGGGATAAAAGGATGGAAGCAATTTGAAGATATTTGTACAGAAATACTGGAATATCTTTTTTGTCCGCCCTTGAAGAAACCTAAAGAGCAAATTCGTACTCTTTCTGGTGTTAGCCGGAGAGACATGATTTTTCCCAATAGAAATATCGACGTAGGAAATACTTTGGCTGAGGAAAATTGGCATTTGCTGTTGGTAGAATTGGATGCAAGGATGATACTTTTTGAGTATAAGAACTATGGTAAATCAGAATTAGGCCAAAATGCAGTTATACAAGCATCCGACTACCTGACAAAGACAATTGGTAGGCTAGGTATAATTGTGAGTACCAAAAAACCAAATGATTCTGCATTGCAGAAACGGAATACGATATATACTAATGATAAGAAGGTCATCTTGTTTTTGACGAAAGCTGATTTAAAAGAGATGCTTGATATGAAGGAGAGAGGTGACGAACCTTCTGAATTTATCGTTGATAAAGAAGAATTTTTCTTCTTACAGCATGAATAAAGAGTGTATATGTAGAAAATACTATGGAGAAGATTTTGTTTGATGTGCTGATTGATATAGGTTTTGCAGAAATATGCACTAACCCAGACTTGGCTCCAATAAAAAACAAGAGCCTGTTGTCGTTGCTCAATGATTTTGAGGAAGGACAATGGCGGCGTGAACGATTTTTGGCATACGTCTGGGATAATATTGCAGAAACAGCCTTGTCGAAGAAGGAACGTGAAAGTCTCTTGGGTGCACCACTATCCTCACTCAAAGCATCAGCTAAGAACCTCCGTCTGACGGATAAAGACGAAAGGGGAAAGGGAAGCGAGATTTCTGAGATATTGCTCTATGGCATTATGAAGGATTACTATCATGCGCTACCTGTTGTCCCCAAGATATTTCACAAACAGAATACTAAAGACAATGCCAAGGGGGCAGATAGCGTACATATTGTTCTGAAGGATGATATGAGCGATTTCTCTGTTTGGTTTGGTGAGGCGAAGTTTTATAAATCGTTGTCGAACGATGCAATGGATGATATTATTGAGTCGGTTAAAAACTCCCTTGATAAAGACAAAATTAAGAAAGAAAACAGCATTATTACCGACTTGAGAGATTTGGATGGTTTTGAAATGCCCGATGAATTAAGGCAAAAGATATATAAATTGCTTGACCAGGACAGATCAATAGATGTCATTAAGCCCAAGTTACATATCCCCATATTATTGCTTCACCAATGTGGAAAGACGAAATCTGCAAAAGGGATGGATGAGAATTATATAGAAAAGATAAAAAGGAAGCATATCAAAAAGGCGAATGATTATTTTGCAAAACAAGTAGATGCACTGAAGGATATCGTGCATAAGTATGAAGAAATACATTTCCACTTGATTCTGTTTCCTGTTGCAGATAAAGATGCTATTGTGGAAGAGTTCTTGAATTTGGCCGCTATTTACAGAAAATAAGAAGTTATGGAAGATTTTGTTTTTAGTGCTTGTCAGAAAATAAATGACTTTATATCTGCGGGGAAGGAAGGGGAAGCCAGAGATGCTACGATACAACTGCTTTCAGAACTGAAGGGACAGAATATGGCTGCGGATCCATTGGTGAACCATCTGGTAAGAAAGCTGGGACTATATCCGTATATTCAGATGGAGTCTGCAGACCTGCAAGACCAGATTGTTCATGAGATGTTCAGGGCAAATGTGGGGCAAAAAAATGACATAACGCTCCACAGAGAGCAGTCAATGCTTTTGAAGAAACTGCTTGGAGGAACAAACCTGGCAGTAAGTGCACCTACCAGTTTCGGTAAGAGTTTCATAATTGATGCTTTTATTGCCATCAAGCATCCAAAGAACGTTGTCATTATTGTGCCGACGATAGCTCTTACCGATGAGACCAGAAGAAGACTCTGCGGAAAGTTTTCCAAAGAGTATAATATCATAACTACACCAGATGTGGAACTTGGCGAGAGGAATATTTTTATTTTTCCGCAAGAAAGAGTGTTTGGTTATTTGGATAAGATAGAAGAAATAGACATTCTGATTATTGATGAGTTCTATAAAGCCGAGGCTTCAAGCGACGGTCGTTCTAGTATATTGTTGAAAGCTATTCTGGAATTGAGCGGCAAGGCAAAACAACGTTATTTCCTTGCTCCCAATATATCTAGTTTGGAATCCAGCCAGTTTACTAAAGGGATGGAGTTTATGCCAGTCGATTTTAAGACTGTGGTGACCGAATTTTATCATGACTATCGTAAATTTAAACCAGAGAAATGGGATGATGATAAGAAGATGCGCGTGCTGAGTATTATCAATGATACAAAGACCAAGTCGCTGATATATGCTGGATCGTATAGTCAGACAGATGTGTTATTGGAATTGCTATCGGACAATTTGCCAACTGTAGAATCTGACATATTAAGGGATTTTTCAGATTGGCTTAGTGAAAACTACGGTGCCGATTATCCATTAGCAAAGGCTGTGTTGAAAGGAGTGGGTATTCATAATGGAAGACTACACCGTTCATTAAGTCAGATACAAGTTAATTTGTTTGAAAGAGAAGATGGTATAAACAATCTGGTTTCAACATCTTCTATTATTGAAGGAGTCAACACTTCTGCGGAGAATGTCATTTTATGGTCGAATCGGAATGGAACGGCGAGCTTATCAAGTTTTGCTTATAATAATATAGCAGGGCGTGGCGGAAGAATGTTCCGATATTTTGTGGGCAGGGTATATGAACTAGAGCAGCCGCCTGTAAGGGAACCTAAGCAACTAAAATTAGAGATGCCAGATGAAGTGTTGTTCTCTCTCGATGCAGAAAAGAATAATGCCGAACTGACTCGAGAACAGATCATTAAGATAGTTGCATTCAGTGAAGAGGTGGATAGCTCGTTAGGGCAGGGCATGTATAATAAGATGATAAACGACCCAGCGCTGCGCTCATATACAAGTTTTGATATACGAAGTACTGCTTCAGAACTAATGGAGAACAACGGTGCTTTTGCCAGCCTACCTCTATTGTTTTCAGAGAACACGAAAGACTGGAATTCTCCTCTGAGAGACTGTTTTTTCCATTTAGGACACATGGAAGTAATGGATTGGCAGTTTATTCGCTTTGTGAAGATACTATCAAAGAATTGGGAACTGACAATACCAGACCTACTTGCCGAAATGAAGAAGCAAAGGGTAGGAATAGATATTAATACATTCTTTGAATATGAACGGAAAGTGGCATTTGACTTGTCATCGCTATTAGGTAAAGTTAATACGTTGTTAGGCTATGTGAGAAAGGATGCTAAAGATATTAGCCCGTTTATTGTAAGAGTGTCACATGCATTCCTGCCCAAGTTGGTTTATGAACTGGAAGAATATGGACTGCCGAGAATGATCAGCAGAAAAATACATCGTGCAGGATTGATAGACCTAGAGCAAACGGATAAATCAGTGAACGATATATTGAAAGAATTCCACGATGTGGGATTTGATAAAATTAGGGAACATGCTAGTCTCAGCCATTTCGAGAGCTATGTTCTTGGGTACTTTTTTTCCGGTATAAGTGCGTAATAGTTGGATTTCTATTCATGATCTACACAAAAGAAATTTATGAAGGAATGATTGGAGAATGCAAGGGGATTGCAGCCGTCTTTATAAAGGATGTGGCTGCAAGGAGATCCATGCTTGACCCTGTGAACGATATAGATGATATTGACGATTGGGAACTGGCGGAAGAAGAAATCAAGGAACTGTTTGAGAAGTTCAAGACAGCAATGGGGTTGAATTGCTCGTTGGGTTTCTTCAGGGATAACGATGTAGAGCATGGAAAATATGGTGAGGATGGGGATGTCGTGCTATTACCCTTATGTATTGGTTGCTATAAGGAGACCGAAATTGTCGAGCACATGACTCATGAATTGTACCATGCTTTTCAATATTATGCTATTTGTGAACCAGATGACTATCCATGTTTTGACGCAGAAACAATTAACACATGGGATTATGAGTTCCATAACTATGAAAGTGGGGCTAAGGATATGAAGCAGTATCTTGGTCAAGAGATTGAGAAAACGGCTCGAAAATTTGGAGAGATGCTGGGTAAGTGTTGTGAGAAATAGGAACCCTGCGCTGACGTGGAGGGGACGACGGCTTATTGACGGCGGAACCGACGAGCACAGTAAAAAAAGAAAGAAAAATGAGAAGAAGGCTCTATACTTCAAACTATATTGGGATGGCTGGGTATCTGATGGACTTTGGATTTGGCGGGTTCATTGGGTATGGGAAAGGTGTGTCCATAGGATTGGTGATGGAAGAGCTGAATAGATGTGATAGGTAAGAAGTAAAATGGAAGATGTGGAGTCGCTGAAACGACAGGTGTCGAACTACAATAGGAGGGCAAAGCGGACTACAGCAAAGGGACAGGATGAGTTCAAAGCATTGATGGTAGATTTGTATGAGAGATTTACGCAATCGGACTGCGGTGGCGTGGTATTGTCGCACTACTTCTTTGGGGGCCTGAATATCAAGACATGCCCTTATTGTAATAGGCAGTACACGTTTACTTTGAATGAAAATGAAGCAAAAGCCGCTCCCGAATACGATCACTTTTTCGACAAGTCTGATTACCCAATGCTTGCAGTATCATTCTATAATCTAGTTCCTTCGTGTCATGTGTGTAATCATGTTAAAGGGAACAAGAAGACGGTGAAAGTGAATCCTTTCTTCAGAGGGTTTGAGAGCAAGTTTTATCTTTATGACAAGAAGAACAAGATGAAACGACTGAATGCATTAGAGATTCTTTCACAAGGTGATGGTAATTTGGAATTGAAGAAAGCGGACGAAAGCGAGAGTAATGCAGACAAAGGCAATATAAAGGCATTTGGGCTGAAGAACCTATATGCTATGCATGATGACTATGTGAAAGAAATTATAGAAAAGGCTGCAGCTTACAATAAAACGGCAAGACAAATGATTGCGGATACATTTCAAAAAAGAGGATATTCTCCAGATCAAGTATTTGACTTTGTTTGGGGTAAGTTTCTCGATGATGCTCAGTATGAGAACAGGCCACTGTCGAAACTGACAAAGGATTTGTTGGAGCAGTTGGAGATAAGGAAATGAAAATAGAGGGTAATTATCGGCATACCTCAAATTACCCTCTTACAGACCATCTTTATTGAGATAGTTACTTACGATGCTTGATTGGACCGACTTTTACTTTCTCAACAACAGTGGTACTGGGACGACGATTGGCTTCTTCAATCGGGATGAAGCGACCAGTCTTTGCGTCACGACCTTTTTGTACAGTTTTTGACATAGGCACTTTACCTGCTCCTTTCAGGTAGTTGTGAAGACTTGTCCAAGGCCTTCAGATTAGACATCGGATTCGGACTATCCGTTTTTTTGATTACTGCTGACCTCTGAGCTCGTCGATATAGCGTCTGAGCACTTTCTGCCACCCGTCTTTGTGGATGATGCGGATAAAATCATGCTCATGTCTTTTTAGAATATCTATGCGAGACATTTGGCTAATCTCTTGCCAGTTGTCGAAAAGTATGTAAAGAGCATTGCCGTAATCGATATTCTCGAAGGCAACGATGTTCTCACCGAACTTGGCACCGAAGTAATGGGAGTTCATACCGCTACCTACAATATACTCCGTAGGGTGCAGACGCGCCAAGGCATTGGCACGATGTTCAATCTCGCGTTGACGCTGAGGTGAGGGTACACGAAGACGGGATGTGATTGCAGAGAAAGTGCGGTCCATCGTACCAGGGGGGAAGATTTCCCAGCCAACAGCAGTGATACGAGCCAGATCTTCATCGGATATGTTAGCACGGAATACATGACAATCCCGGCACTGCTCTTGTAGCAGGTTGATGGCAAAGAAGAGGTCGCTACGGAAGTCGGGATGCTGACGGTCGAAGACGGCTCTAATTTGTATTCTCATGCGAACGTGCTCTATGTCTTGGCTGACAATGCTGATGGATATTACCCATTCACGTGGCGGCTCAAAGCGGCGCTGATAGACTTCACGGTCGATGTAGGTGATGTGATAACCCTTGTCGGGGTCACCGAAGTTAGGCGACTCGAATGAAAAAGTCTTGATGACCTTGGGCTGGTCTTTGAGAATCCAGACGATACCATTGCGGTTGCGACGGGCATAGATGCCAGCCAGTCTGTCGGGGTAGATGGAGTCGGGGAATAATACATTCCCTGCGGTCATCTTAATACCTAGATGTCGATACGCACCACGGGCAATGTCTGATTTCTTAATGTTGATGATTGCAGCGACGATAACGTGCTGCTCCTGAATGTTGCGAAGCTCCTGCTCGATGTAGTCGGGAATTCTTCTGAAATGAATATTCTTCCTCATAACCTATAAATATTTAAATTTGTATTACCTTTATTTATTATTGCTTTTTACTCATATACTAAAATCGTGACAAAAAAATACCGTCATTCATGCCTGTCACGATTTTGGTAATAAAACGAAGCCAAAAATTATGGACGGCGAACAACTGATAATGATAATAGCAAAAAACAAAGAGACGAACAGAGAGGAAGCTAAAAAAGCTTTCGCGCTGTTTTGTGGCTATTACGAAGAGAAAGCCACCAAGATTGCAGTAGCTCTTTGTAGATCGTGGAAACGGTCGGATGACTATGCGTATGCTATAGTGCAATGCGCATTTGAAAAAGTGTGGTTGTGCCCTACATTTGACAAGAGCAAGACCCACTTTAAGGATACCGACAAAGCCATTATGCGTTGGCTTAATACAATTCTGATACGAGAGATGTCATTGTTTTCTCAGAAGGGAAACTGCTCACATCCTGAACCTGAAGATTTGCCACTAATTACCGACTCAGGTATGTTTGTTGAGAACTATATGGAAGATGAGTATATGTCTGAGGAGCAGTTTGAGGTAGTAAAGAAGAAGTTAGATGAGGTCTTTGCGGGTCTTAGTGAGCAAGAGATTACGATATATTTGACTTACAAACTATATTTGAAGGCTAATGATAGGGTGCCACATCGCGTTCTTAAAAAATTAAGGACACGATATGGTATTACACAGGATGCCATAAAACATTGTCGTTTACGTGTTGAACAAAAATTAAAGGAGGTACAGATATGAAAGAAAGTATATTAGATAAGATTCTGAGTAGTTCGGGCTATCTGCCACCTCGTAACGAAGAAGAGATGACCGCCTTTGAGAATATCTATTCCAAGATAGAGGTGGATAAGTATTATCATGTGGATGTAGATAGCATCGTAAATGGTGGTTGCCGATATGAGCCAAAAGTGATTCAGACGATTAACACAGGCAGTGTTTCGCAAGATGACCTTCGCATGGCAGCACGTAACTTTGGTAAGTTGCCAAGGGAGGTGATTGAAAAACTGAAAAAACAGCACAAGGACGATGGCGATTAAGGTAAGTGGTGGAATATTGAGTTTGGCCAGCGATATAGCTGAGCGGTATGAAGCCCCGATACCCCTTTTGGAGATTGCGGAAGAAGAATTGATAAGGGTTATTTGCGATGACTATGGCGCTATGACTTTTGACGGTCTGACATGGTTTGAGGCAAAAACGGATGACTTCTTTATCCATTTGAATACAAATAAGTTGAAAGGCAATTATCCAAAGTCGGTAAAAGGACGGTTTACCTTGGCACATGAACTGGGACATTATTTTATCCCTTATCATAGGTTGGGATTGATGAATGGTGAATTGAAACCGCACGGTTCTGTTAATTTCCTGACTAATCAAGGTGCATGGCAACTGGAACGAGATGCAGATGCATTTGCTTCAAATCTTCTAATGCCCACTATATATGTAAAGCAATTGATTAAAGGAAGGTGTTTCGACTTTGGATTAATTGAAGAAATTGCAGAGACATTTCAAGTCAGCAAGTCTGCAGCAGCCTTGAGGTTTGCAGATATTGGTAATACTCCTATAATGGTGGTTTATGCTATAGATGGGAAAATACAATGGGTGAGCCGCAGTGAGGATTTCCCATTTTGGAGACTAAGAAACGGTAATGGTAAAGGTGACAGAGTGCCTGAGAATACAGTGATGGGAACATACTTCTATGAGCATGATAACAGTGATTGCAGGCAGGAAGAGACAGTCTTTGCTGGAGATTGCTTCGACACAAAGCGTGAAGAAGATAATGATATGGAGTTCTTTGAATGGTGTATTGAGCATCAGAATAAAGCCTTTAGCGTATTCTGGGAACAATGATTTTATAAGGGGATATGACACAGGAAGAACGTTGGCAAAAACGACGAACACCGTAACAAGTGAAAGATGAAACAGGACGAGTGGTGGTTGGTGAGATACAAGGAGGTGAAGGCTTTTATCGAGAACAACCATCGTAATCCTTCGAAGCATAATGAAGAGGAAAGGGGGAAGTATCTCAACTGGATCAAGGCCAATAGGAAAGCACTGAATGCTGGTAATATGAAGACGGAGAGGGAAGAGAAGTTCAGAAAGCTTCTTGAACTGACGGAGAAGTATAGAAGGAAGAATCAGTATGAATAAGTCATCAAACCAGACGATACAGAACAAGAAGATAATTGGGGAATGAGACAGTACAATTCATATCATAGCAGGATGGCTGCGTATTTAATGGACATTAGTCCGAGTCATTCGCTGGAAGAGAGACTTTCCAATATGCGTGAGCAGATGGTATATATGCGATGAAACCTATTACACAAAGTCAAAATACCTCCCTTTGACGATGCGCTTGCGCTTGATTTAACGATAGTGAATATAACTTGGGAGCCTAATACCAACTTTTAGAATCTGACATGTCAGACCCGCAAAGTTGATTAGGGCTGAACAGAGGAGCAAGCTCGCGTAAGATAGGGAAAAGAAGGAATGTTATAAACGCAAATCGGGGCGACTCATCACGAGCCGCCCCGACGTTGTCTTTGGCAAAACAGGCGTTAGTGTTGGTCAAGCCCCAAAATCCAAAGACGATTCACAAAATGAAAAACAAAAATCCAGTTGACACAAATAATGGTTGGTTATATTGAAGAAAGAGGCACAAGTTGAATCTTGCAGTAGCGGTTGCTTGCAACCGGTGTAAACTCCTCGATGCCTCCAAGGGCTTGCTGCTGTATATGGTCAGCACTCATGCCGAGTGCCTGAAGCTGACCGGCAATATAGTTGGCACGTTCCTCACTGAGGCGCTGGTTGATGGCCGCTGTACCAGTAGCACTATCCGCAGCACCGATGACGCGTATTGCCATGCCACGTTTCTGGGCAAGCTTTACTATCTCTGAGAGACAGCTGAGTTGGTTGGTATTCGTGAGGTCGTGTGTGTTGATCTTGAAATAGCAGATGTAAGGGATGGTAAGACCTAAGGTGTCTGCACCATTGGCGAGAGTTGCTGTTGCACTCTCGTTTTTCGTATGGCATTGTCCGTTATGTCCATCAGTAAGGCACTTGTCTGAACAATTACTGCACTTACAAGAAACATCGCCACAGCAATGACATACAGCGGATAGAGCATTAGCAGTTTGAGTATTCGCATTGTTATTAGTTGATTTGCCAGCATCAGCCAGACGGGCACGGAGTGAGTTCAGTCCTGAATAATCGTTGACGGGCTGCTTCCTGAAAGTAGAAGATGCAGACAGAACAATCGTTTTTCTGCGGATGGTCTTCGTACTATCATTGGCCTCTCGCTTTGAAGTCACGTAGGTCACAGGCTGATCAAGAATATTGTAGGCGACAGGTTGTGCCTTCACCTTCTTGAAACCTACCTTTCCGATGTTGAAAGAGAGACCTAAGCTGACATCAAACTTGTGGTCACCCAGATGGTCTGCAGCACCTTGGCCATCGAACTGCTGGAAGGTGGTGAGGCCACTGACTTCGGCAGTCAGATGCAGACGGTCGTTGAGATGATACTTTGCCTGAATGCCATAGTTGAGAGAGAAATCGCTGTTGTGCAAGTCGCTGTTGTGGATGAGTCCGCAACCTGCGTATGGGATAAGGTCGAAACGCTGGTCATGAGTCCTGTTGTAACGATATGACATCACATTGTACATCAGATCCGCATGATAGCTCTGCATGGACATTTCACTTAGACGACAGCCCTTCACCTTATATCCCTGATAGTTGAGACGAGCACCAACGGCTGGTGTGAACCACTTGCCGGCATACACATGGATATTGGGGGAGATGCGGTCGAAGGCATCAGCACAACCGAGAGGCTTTCCTACATAGACAGATGCACCAGCCTGAGCACCGATGAACCAGTTGCCTATCCATGAGTCGGCAACCGATGAAGGCTCAACTTTGCTGAACGTCTGCCCCTCATCGAAAAGGAAACGGTTACGCTTCATGGCGACTCGTGAAGAGTCGGGACAAAATTTGTCAGGGTCAACCTGAGCTAAGCCTTTTGAAGGCACTGAGTCCTTGAGAAAGGTATCGGATTCAGCATTGCCAGAAATGGTATTGGCGTTTATATTGATGGCCGCACAAAGGGCCGCTCCGAATATCATGATTTTCTTCATACGAATATGCATTTGTAAGTTCTGATTTTGAAGAAGCGAGTGCAAAGTTAAGGACTTATAGCCAAAGAGATAACATGCTCATGGCTATAGGTCCTTTTCTGTTTCAGAAGTTTAACCCGCGATTATCTCATGACGAATAGTGACTAAAGGTTATCGCTTGCGCTTGGCACCGGAAGCAGGTTTCATCATACTGCGAGCGTGCATAGCACATCGTCTTGCCCATGTGATGTCATCCTCGTCCTTGTCCCGACCACGCCATGGTAGTTTGCTGGTATTGCCTCCCCCACCATGCGTCTGGGCAAAGTCCGTAGCCTTGTCCACCATATCGGTCATCAGGAGCAAGGTACAGGTGAAGAGGTTCTTGCCATCTTCGGAAAAATCCTGTAAGACAGTATCGTCAAAGACCGCCTTGTCGGCATTGAGCAAGGGAGCCTTCTGCTGAAAATCCCCAATCAGATTGTCATAGAGAGCAGCCTTGATGACAGAGTCGTAGTTGCTGCGAAGGATATGTGAAGCCGCCTTCGTCTGCTGTCCAAGTGCATGGATATGCTGTTCAGCCTGTACGATGGCCTGTGTCTTCTCTTTGAGCTGTTCCGTTGCCTCATTCAAAGTCTTCTTGACACGCTCATACTCCTTGTCAGCCTCTGCCAGTTTCTCTCTTTTGTCAGCAAGAGCTTCCTTGATCTGCTCAATCTTCGCCTCAAGCATCCGCTTGTGGTTGAGCAGTTGTTCCACATCACCCTCCCCACGAGAGATGGACGCATTCACCTTCGAGAGTTCCTCTTCGGCATTTTCCAGCTCATGCTCCTTATTGGTCACCATTGTGGTAAGCGCACGCACCTTAGTCCGGGCAGAAGCCAGTTCGGCACGTCCTGTCTGAATAGACTCTTCGAGTGCTGAGCGCTGATTTTCCAGAAGATTGCATTCATGCGTGAGGTCACGCTTGTATTCCTCCGTGGAACGATGCCTGGCATTCGTCTCGTAGATGTCATCACCACGGGAGAGGCCCCATTTGTCGTTGACCTCTTCGGCAAGAGAGGTGTGTAGGTCAAGCATCCGCTGACGGTATTCCTGCTGAGTGTTCTGTTCGCCCACAAACACCTTGCGATACGAGAGCTTGTTGTCGGGCGTGATAGGCAGAAGGACGCAATGCAGATGAGGATTGACCTCATCAAGGTGCGCCACAAAGCTGAGGATGTTGTCCTCACCCCATTTCCTGCAACACCAGTCATACACGTCCTTCGCCCATTCCTCAATCTCCGGCATTCGATGGAGGTGGCTATGGTCTTTGGTATGCGAGAGCGTGTTATAGTCCTGATTGCCAAAAGCCAGTTCCAGCATACGCTCACGATTACCGCCTAATACCATCTCCACAACCGTTCTGCGGTCAGGAGAGAGCTTTCCTTCATTCGGGTCTTTGATACCCAGGGCTGCCAACCGTTCCTTCATCATCTGAGGGATGGTCTTGGACTTGTCTATGGGTTGGATCTTGCCGCCCTTGACAATCTCGAAGTTCAGATGCTGACGTGTAAGGTCATAATTGCCTTCGTGCAGCGCACGTTCCCAACGGTGGCCGTCCCAGTTACGGCGATGCTCATTGCTCTCCTGTACGGTAAACCCCTTACACGCCCTAATATCCATCATTTGTTTTCTGTTGCCCATTATCGTCGTTTGTTAGTATTGGCTATCGCCGAGGTATGCGACGAGCCGCGATCTGTTCCATTTCTTCTATCTTCTGCAACGGGGTACTTTGTAGGTATCCCCCTTTTTCTCTTGTTCCTCCTTGAAGCGTTCCCGCCAGTTCCGGCAGACCTCGCTGGTCTCTGACCGCTGCTGACATTCCTTGGCTGATTCGTGCAGCAGCTGCTTTTGCTCTGGAGTTAACCAGCCTGACGAGTTTGGCTCCTTCTGAGAGGGTGAGACATCCGATTGCTGATGCAATTCCATATTTCCTTAGTTCTTTATCTGTTATTCCATTCTGTTTCAAAGACTCGATACATTGCTCATTGATACGGATGTCAGATAGCTTTCCGTAACTTCCATGCCCGAGTGTAGTCATGGCTACCACATTGCCTCCTTTGCTCTGGATATAGTCACGCATGTCACGTAGCTCAGCTCCGGATGTGATGAAGTCATCCAGAAGGATATAGTCCGCACCTTGGGTCACATTCCCCTCATAGCGCATACGTTTGCTGATTCTGGCAATGTCAGAGGCATTGGTGTGGGACACGTCCGTAATGGCGATGATGTCATGCTCTACCTTCATGCCTGCGGCTGAGAACTTGGCGGCATAGGCAGCAGGTATCATATTGATTCGTTTGCCATGCATCCTGTGGTTATAGACAATGTGGGCATTTGGGAACTCCTCTGCAATCTGCTTGATGCGTTCATCCTTGACGAGCGTATCTACGAGCCGTAGGGCTGCATCGAAGTCACCATTCTTAGCTGCCTCAAAGTCCGGATGAGATCGGGCGCATGACGCACTTGTATGGTTGGTAACAGCGGGGAAGAAAGATCCCCAAGCCTTGCTTTCGGGCATGGACTCACGCTGACGAAGGATATGCTGGGCGGTACTCCAATCTATGCGGACAGGAGTACCCCCAAAATACATATCACCTTCATCCGGATGATTGAAAGAGAACAGAACATCAATTTCTGAGTTGTATTCTTGCTTATCGGTGAAATCGGGACGGACTAACCTCCTTGTCTGCCGTCTCCTCCCGGCTCTCCCGCTTCTCGTACTCATAATCGGCCTGCTCCTTGGCTGCTCCACGCATGAAGGAACAGGCATCATCACGGTCTTGAGGCATCTCACGAGACTTGAATATCTCCTTGCCATCGTCCATCAGATGCATATAGAAATGATCCTTCTGCCGGGCATCCTGTTCGTGCGTCACGATATAGTAACTTGAACCAAGGGCAGAGTCGCTGCTGATGCGTAATGCAGGCTTTCCCTTATGTTCCGTGAATCCCTGCATACGGAAGTCATTGTCTCTGCGAGCTGCCAAGTAGTATTGCTGCATGAAGTTGTCCAATTTGCTCTTGGCATCGTCAGAAGTATTCTTAGGTGGAAGCTTTGCTGCAACCTCCTCAGGCTTTCTGTTGTCAACGACGACCTCAGTAGCAGTGTCCTCCGTCTCTTCGTGTCTTGCCTCGAAATAACCAGGAGAGCTGAATTTGACAGAAACGGTATCAACGGCAAGGTATGGAGATTCGCCTCTGTCTGTAAGCGCATTCCCGTTACGTTCACCGAATGCGGGATAGAGATCAAGTTCCTTCTTGGTGCCTTCCTCCAATTCGGGGATATAACCATCAGGGAACTTTTCTTCGAGGAACTTGTCCACAATGTCCTTCTCCTTATCCGTAATACCAGAAGCATCACCATTGATGATATAAGGCAGCGACCACTCAGGAATCTGATAACTGCCAAAGGTCTTTTCTTCCTTGGCAGCCTGTAGATTGTCAAGACTCTCACCATTGTCGATTTTCATCTGAATGGCATCAATGCGCTGAGTAATCATACCTGCAGCCCTCTTTACATCGGTCAGCGTAGTTTTGATGAAATCAGGAGACTCTTTCAAACTGTCGAGCCAACTTTTGATATAGGCGGCACTATCCTCCTTGATGTTTTTACTCATGCCATAACGCTGTGCGACAAGGGCAGCGGAAAGCTCTGCTACGAGTTCCTCACGTGCATAATCCTTGCTGCCAAATGATGAAGGCTTGAGCCGGTTCAACTGGTCCTCAGCACCTGTGGAGTGGGCCATCTCATGTGCCAGATTAGAATAGAAGGATTCTCCATCCTTGAACTGGGACTTCTCGGGGATGACAATTTCTTTGCGGCTTATCGAATAGTAAGCATTATCGCCATACGTAGGCTTGATGGGACAAATCCATCCGTTGCCGGCAATCATGTGGTCGATAGGGGGAAAGGAAAACTGCTCACCCTGCTGCTGTGGGCGTTTCTGCCCATTGGCTTCCACTAGCTTCTTGTAGAGGTCAGGACGTGCTTCCTCAAGATTTGTCTGAGCAACATTAAACACATTGTAAACCTGTAACTTGGGATATGTGTTGTACTTTGCTCGTTCTTCTTCTGGAAGCTGTTTGTAGTCATCGTATTTGATACGCTCCTTCGTCTCTTTGTGGATGACGCTCCACGTGGTAATGAACACAGGAAAGCTCTTCTCTCCTTTATTCACTGCTACACGCGGAAGAGGATCTCCATGACCATCCTTAGCCTGCTGCTTGGCACCTTGCTTGTCCATGGTGAAGTTCAGTCCTGTTACACGATCGAAGGTACAGAAAACAGGCAGTTTGTAGCCTTGTTTCTCGCAATGCATCATCAAAACCAGGGCGTTCATGCCATTGTATTCACGTCCCGAAAGGTTCTTTGGCCATGATAAGGCTCCCTCTGTAAACCACGGTTTCTTCCAGTCCTGTCGGATATTCTCCAGACGCTCAATCATCATCGATGCGAATCTTTCCAATGCTTTCGATTCTGCTGACTGATACTCGCCCTTGACTCCTTGATTGTTGTCCTTACTCATATAGTTCCTGATTCGTTATAGTTTATAAAGGGCAAGCCTCGCTATCGGGCTGTTCAGCAAAAGCCGATGACTGCTCCTGAGCTTGTGGCTGATAAGGTCGCTTGGCCCATTCCTTGACCTCACTTACCCGACAGGAGATGTTCAGCTTGCCATTGTAGATGGACAGTTCCATCTCGCCTGTGGCCTCTATCTTTCCTTGTGACTTGACGGCTGAGTTCTCACCAAATGCGACAAAACGAACCCATGTATACTCAAAGGATTCCTCTACTCGTTCTGCAGAATAGCCGGAGAAAAGAAGATAAGGCTTACCGTTCTTGTCATTCTTTGTCTCTACATTCTTCCCGATAGTGCCACGGAACGAAAGCGTACCTGTCAGCATATCAGTAGTAGAGGCAGGGCTAAGGTTGACCTCATCCGCATGAAGGTTGAGATACATTTTCTCTCCACGCTTTTTGAAGGACAGAGTGCCCTTTACTTCAACACGAGCATTGGTTGTCATACCGGCAGTATCAGCGCCATCACGAGAGACACTGATGTCAAGCACATTGCTCACCCCTTGTTTACTAGGTACATCCACCTTGAGACCGAAGGTGACGAAACTGTTTCCTTCGGCGTTTGTCTTTGCCACTGCTGCACGAGTGACAAGACCATTTACACATACTTCACTTTTTAACATACACAAAACACTTTATTGAAATTATCTTTGAATAGTCTGTTGCTGAGACTGTTGCTGTGAGGCTATCTGCTCATAATTGAGCGATGCCTGCTGTGATATGCTGATACCACTGATGACGCTGCTGACGAGGCGTTGCTTGGTATCTGCATCGTAGCTGTCATTGTTGATGATGGATGACAATCGGTTCAGTTCTGTAGCGGATAGCGGATGGTCCATTTGATTCTTTCCGTTATTCATATGCAGGACAGGCTGTCCATTCCCGCCAATGCTCAATGTGCATGACTTCATTCCAGGCACCAGCGGGGAGAGGTCAATCTGCCGGTTGACAGCAGCATCCGTTGCCATCTGCATGACTTCTCCATTGCTCTTGTTGTCAATCTGCACCGCGATGGCAAATAGTCCCGTAAAAGCCGTCATCAGCATTTCCATGACAGGATCACCATTAGCAAGGCTGACACCACTGTCCTCAGAAGAAAGGATCTTCTTCATCCACGCATCCGGGCTGATATTCTCTCCTAAGCCGATTTCACCGCCCACGATGGCACTGCTGCTACCTTGTGCCAGAGAAGACTGTTCGGGGGACAGAGGATTTTCAGCTTTATATTTAGCCAGAAGGTCTTTGCCATTGAACAAGGCCATTGTCTGAATGCTACCCTTCTGTGCTATCTCAGCCAGATAGGAGGCTGGATCCACCTTTCTGGAGGAACCGTCACTTGCTATCTGGTCGATAGCAAAATGAAGATGGTCACCTGTGCTCTTACCCGTAGAACCCGATACTCCCAGTTTCTGACCTGCATTAACGGCATCGCCTTCCTTAACATCTATCTGAGAGAGATGACAGTAGGTCGCTATGGTCTTGCTACCATCGCCACGGTCATATTGCACCTTTACATAGTTGCCGCCACCTTTGCTCTCAAAGCCCGTCTTGATGACCCGGCCATTGTTCTCCGTAGCAAGCAAATCGTCATGACGGGTACTGATATCAATGCCATTGTGCATCTTACGCATATGGTCAAGCGGGTGCATTCGCATACCAAAGGGAGAGGTAATGAGCATAAACTCATTACGCTTGACAGGCATAGAGTAAAGACCGTCGGCTTCAGTTGAGCTGGCAGCAGCCGTCTTACGGGGATTTTCCTCTGTTCCAATGGTCTTGCCTTCAACCTTGAGTTGCTGCATCACCATCTGGTCATACTTCTGCAGACCGAGCCGCTCAATCGTCTTGATAAGATCAGAGCCATAAGAAGGAGACGTAGCATAGCCAGCCTTGTTCAGCCCCATACACCAGCCCTTATAATCATCCGCAGCCAACTTGAAACAGTCGTCATAGCGGGAATTGTTCTTCAGAAACCGGCTGTGATGCTCGTATGAGTCACCGACACTGTCATAATGACAGAACTTCTCGTTCGGCTTATCATCGGTGTAGAGCCCATACTTGCCACCGGCATCAAGCCACTCCTTGGTGGCCTTGATACCGAAGTGGTTATTACCTTCCTGAGCCAGCCGGCTTTGTCCGTTGGCACTCTCCAAAATGCCTTGTGCCAATGTCACAGAGGCAGGAATGCCGTATCTGCGCATCTGCTCG
>Ga0310694_10001891_pt1 | contig 22623 bp, 49 predicted proteins | sample 174DNAGHGhighgp2_FD_203884 | JGI IMG/M metagenome (GOLD analysis project Ga0310694, IMG submission 203884) | Sheep rumen microbial communities from Palmerston North, Manawatu-Wanganui, New Zealand - 1742 DNA GHGhigh gp2 (v2) (version 2) | ecosystem: Host-associated > Mammals > Digestive system... | reverse complement strand
CTCGTCGCCGGCGTCGGAGCCCTCGAGGTCCTCGACGATGCGCTCGTGCACGGCATCGCGCAGCCGGCGCATGGCGATGTGCCGGCTGGTGCACGCAAGTCCCCAGGACGACAGCGACTCGTGGATCGTCGTGCGGTCCTCCGTGAGGGTGAACGCCTCTGTCAGCATCCATACTTTCATTGGTAGAGCCTCCACACGCGCGACCTGACGGCGTCGCTGAACATGAACCGCTCCGCCTGCGTCATGGTGATTTCGTTGCCGTCGCCGACGAGCAAGGTTTTGCCGCAGGACTTCGCCTCCGTGCGGACGTACAGCCGCGACGTGCCGGGACGGCTTACCTCGACGACCGTCTTCGAGTACGCCAGGCCGCTGAGCGCCTCGAGAAGGACCGCGACGTCTGCGCCCCGGAGGACGACAGTGTCGTTCCCGTCTATCGTGTCGAGCGTCTCCGGCCGGCTGTCGTCGCACTCGCCGACTTCCTTTTCGAGGTTCTTCTTCGACATGAACTGCAGCGTCATGTGCGACGTTGCCACGTCGAAGAATATCCTGTCTCCCGATTTAAGCGTCATTTCTTGGTTCCTTTCTGTTTGCTGTGCCCGAGGTGCCAGTAACCGCAGTCTTCGCAGAAGTACGGCGACTGCACGTCCCCGAACTTCCGCGCCACCCACCGGGCGTATCGTTCGGCATCCCGCAGGCGCGAGTAGCGCTTCTTCCCGACGCACCCGTTTACGTACCTCGACAGCTTGCTCATGCGGGTGGCCGCGTCACCGCGCGCCTGCCTTTCCGCCTTCCCTGCCGAACTTGTCCCGCAGCCGCAGGTTGTGCAGGGTCACGACGAACGACTGTTCCGTGCCGTTGTAGGACCACGTGTCGTCGGTGCCCGTGGCGATGACCTCGTCGAGCACGTCGTCGACCGTGTGCTTCGCGGTGCGCCAGACGTCCTCGCCGTGCGCCTCGTTGACGAGCGGGCGCAGGAACTCGCGCAGGTCGTCGAGCGCGGACTCCTTCGACAGGTACGCCCTTCCGATGCCACCTATGTCGCCGGTGCCCAGCCGCTTTTCGCTGTGGGTCCGCAGCAGGCGGTTGGACGCGAGCACCCACACCGAGTCCACGTCCGGCGCCGGCGAAGGGGCCGGTGCCGCTGGCGGCACGAGCCCCAGCGGCGTGCGGTTCGCGAAGTCCACGATTTCCCCGGGCGTCGCCGCGTCTGCCGCCTCCGCTGCCTCGAGGAGCTCGATCGACGACTCGATCCTCCGGTCGATGGCGTCCCACTGCCCCTTCGTGGCGCTGGCGCTGCCGTTGGGGTAGCCGGCCTCCCGGATCGCGCCTATGAGGTCGCGTGCGCACGTAAGCAGCACCGTCGCCGCCTTGCCGCGTGCCATCATGTCTTTGTTTGCGTCCATGTCATCCCTCCATTGCAGATACGACCGCGGCCTTGAGCGCCCATCCGAGCGCGACAGCGTGGTCCTCGTCAAGGGTGGTCCTGAGCGTCCTCTCGTCGTCGTGCCGCTCGTAGACGCGCCAGAAGCCGTCTCGCTCACGACGAAACACGTACACCTCCCCGCTGTCCGCTTCGACCTCCACGCTCTCGAGCTCGCCGGACAGGCAGCGGGCCATCGCCGCGGCGGCTGTCACGCGGAACCTGCGTTTGACGTCCGGCTTGCGCTCGCTGCACAGTTCGACGACCACCAGGTCGTGGTCATTCCGGACATGCAGGTTCACTATCCTGGACACCGGCTCCAGTCTCGTTACCGCTATCTTCATTGGCTTCGTCCTCCAATATGCCGCCTTCCGTGAAGGCCTCTAGGTTGAAGTCGAGCGTCTTGCCCGACAGTTCCCGCTTGAAGCAGTAGGCGAGCTTCTTCTCCGCGTGCTGGGCGTTTTTCGCCCTTATGTGCATGAGGTGCTCGCCGTTCATCCGCACCGAGTAGAGGCCCTCGTGGTTCACCACGGGGACCTTCTCGGGCTTCATCACCAGCTGTATCATCGCGCAGTCACCGTTATGCGGCGCCCGCGTCCGGAGAACGCCGCCCTGTACTTGGACTCCATGACCCGGAAGCGGCGGTTCATCTCCGCTTCGAGCGCCCGCGGCTTGACGCAGTCGGGGGCCGCCACCGTTATGCGCTCCCTGTCGCGCCGGTCGAGCGTCGCGCGCGTGCCGGTGCTGAGGTACGTCGTGCCCAGCGTGCGCAGGGACCAGTTCACGAACCCCTGCACTACCGTTTCGTCGAACTTCGTCATTCCCCCTCCTCCTTTTCGGACACGGAGACGAGGGGGCCGTTGGCCCACACGTCCCACGCGTAGCCCTGCCCGCGCAGGGACATGGCCAGCTTTTCGATGAACTCGTGCACGTCCACGTTCGGGATGTACGTGACGTCGATGTCGATCCGGTCGAAGTCCGCGGGCTTCATGACCGGCGGCATGCTCGCGCCAAGCTCGTGGGCGACGGCGTCGGAGTGCCGCTCCACCACTGCCAGGTCGTTGGTCGTCACAGGCCCTCCGCATCTCGGGCGTTCGCCCCGGCTGGTACGTTTCCGCGCCGTTCGACCGTAGTCCCCGCGTCTGCGCCCTTGACCCAGGAGGCGGGCTTCCGCCCCCTCTTGCTGGGGACGTGCATGACGTCGTCGTTCGCAGGGGTCGCGGCCCTGCGAACGTACTTGCGCTTCTTGCGCGGCTCCTCTCCGTTTTCGGCGCGGGCCGTCGAAGGCCCGCGGGAGCCGGACGTCGTGGTGTCGTCGCGGTTCGGCGCCGGAGCGGCCACGCCCCAGGCCTCGACCGTGTGGACCTCGGCGGCCTTCACCTGTTTTATCTGCTCGGCCAGGATGAGCTCGATTGCGTGCCCGAGTCCTGGAATGTCGACGTTTGCGTCGTCGCCCACGGCGACGTCGACCATGTATTTGAGTATCTTCATGTGTGTCCTTTTTTATGTCTTGTATGTCAGGCGGATCCGCGTCTGGGTGGAGGACCGGCGCACGGTTATCCCCGCGTACAGCCCGCGTTCGGCCAGCTTCAAGTCGAGCGCCGCCTTCAGGAGGCCGGGTTCGCATCCCTTCGGCACGACGAACTCGACGTATGCGGTCCTGAGCTGCGGGATGCGCGTCCTGTGCCCGCGCTCGGCCAGCGCGGCGTCGACGCACTCCTGCAGGCGCCTTGCCGTGTCGAGGTTCACGGGAACCCCTCCAGCAGCATCTGGCCGGGCGCGTCCTGCACGCGCCTCTCGCCGTCCGGGTCGCTGTCCCAGTGCTCGCGCCAGGTCTGGCGCAGCTCTTTGAGGGCGGCGTTGACCTTGTCGGCCTCCGGGTGCTTCTCCACGGCTTCGCGGACGTCGCCGATGAAGTTGCCGAGCCAGACCAGCTGCTCGTCGGCCTGCCGCCTGGCGCGGGCCTTGACGTCCTCCGCCACGACGCGCTCGAGGTACGGGCCGAGCTGTGTCTCGACGGCCTTCTTGGCGGCTTCGGCCGCCTCGAGCATGGTGGTCGCCGCCGGGTACAGCTCCGCCACCTCGTCGGGCTCCAGCGTCGTGCAGAACTCCGAGAGCGAGTGGTTGCCGCGGATGTTCTCGAGCAGCCGGTCGGTGACGTCCGTCCACGACTCCCCCGCCGCGGACCGGATCACCCACAGGAGCTCCACGATGCCGCCGAAGTAGTGCAGCTCGTCGTCGCACGTCTCGTCGCGGAGGGCCGCGAACACCTCCCGGAGCCCGTCGAAGTGCGGGCACTCGTAGCGCCTGCCCGCCTCGTAGCGGTGTACGCCGTTGGGCCTCCTGCAGGGCTCGGGCATGTCGGAGGTGAACCCGTCCCGCGAGCACCAGGTCTTCCCCATGCGGTCCGTGCACAGGTCCCTGTACTTCGGGAGGAAGATCAGCTTCTCGGCCCTGTCCAGGAAGTCGTCCTCGACCTCGAACTCCAGCTCGAGCCAGTCGTCGCTGAAGTTGTACTCGCGCGGCGAGCCGAACTTGAACGCCCGTATGGAGACGACCCCTACGTCCCGGAGGACGCGTTCGTGCGCGAACGCCTTGGTGGCCTCCATGCACATCATCTTCCCGAACGTCTCGTAGCTGTAGTCGTCGCAGACGAACCCGCCGTTCTCGCGGATCTCGGCCGCCTCCTCGCACCACAGGTTGTCGTACCCGAAGTAGCTCCAGTAGGTGCCGGGGTCTACGACCGGCGCCACCAGGCTGGATGTCCTGAACGTCTTCACGGCCACACCCCCGTCTCCTTCACCCGCACCGTGAGGTACGGGGTCAGGAACTCGTCGCCCGGGTTTGCGGCCACCTCTATGACGTGCAGGTCGGGCGTTTTCCTGTCCTTCGCCCTGAACACGTCATCCAGCTTCCGCACGCACTCCTCGAGCCGCACCGCCTGCGCCTTCCGGTATGCGCTGGAGATGAACCCGTCGCGCGACACGCGGTACTGCACGTGGTGCGGACCTACGGTGATCTCGTAGAAGTGGACGCACTGAGCGGCGCAGGCTTTCCGAACCTCGGCGTCCACCTTCTGAAACCAGTCAAACCTCATGCCGCCCTCCTCGGGCAGAGCACCCATTCCCCGTCTTCGTCCATCTCTGCCGTCGCGCCGTCGTACAGCCAGCCGGGAAGCCGGTTGTCGCGTCCGCGGGGGACGAGCTCCAGCAGGTCGCCCACGCACCGTACGTCTACCTGCCGTATGGCCTTGCGCAGCTCGTCCGTGATGGTCTGCGCCGCCTGCCTGTGGCGCATCGCCGGCGCGCCGGCGATGTAGCCCAGCGTTTTGACGACCAGCAGCTTCGCCCAGCCGTCCCACCCGTGGCCCTCGACTATGCTCGGGGCATGCTCGGCCACGATTTTCTTCACCCGCTCGAATTTGATCATCTGCATTGCTTGCCCTCCTTCTTTTGCGCCTGCGCGGCGCGTGCGGCGTATGCGGCGTATCTCGCCGCGTCCAGCCTGTCCTCGCACGCCTGCCACGCCAGCGCGAGGTGCACCGCCTCGGCGTGCACGGGCGCGTCGGCAAGCGTGCACGGCACGGGGGTGTCCTCGTGGCGCGTCGCGTCCTCGCCGTAGTGCGCCGCGCGCCTGAGGCACGGGCGTCCGTCGGACATGACGACCTGGTAGCTCTCCTGCGCGCCGGTCTCCGGGTCGAGCGCGTACACGCGCCTGAACTCGAACTTGTCGTTCTTGGGCTGCGTGACGAACGCCCGGAACGCGCCTAGCGCGGCCTCGGCGTGGCTCTTCGCCACCCGGGCCGCCCTGTCCTTGCAGTGGTACGTCCGCGGACAGCGGCCAAGGCCGGCGAACCTCGCGGTGCACTGCACCCACGTATCGAATACCATAGGACTTCCCTTCATATTCCCTTGCAGCGGGCAAGCCCGGCGTAGAACTCCCGCCGGTGCGCCTCGTGGGCGCGCTCGTTGAGGACGTGCTCCAGCGCGTCCATCGCCGCGCGGGGCGTGCGGTACTGCGCACGGCCGGCCGCAGTCTCCTGTATGTAGAGCGTGGCCGGGCCGTCCCAGTCGGACGTGAACCGGTAGCGGTACCCGCTGACGGGGGCGCCGGTGAAGTCCCGGAAGTCCTGCACGAGCCGGTACGGGAGCCCGGACTTCTCGAGGGCCTCGGCCGTCTTGTTGTACCGCGTGTTCTTGCATATCGAGTTGCGGGCCTGCGCGAGCTGGTCGAGCTCGCGCCTGAGGGCCGCGTACGTCGGCACCGGCGTGCCTTTGCGCACGCCGCGGTCGCTTTTCCGGCCCGCGCCCATCAGCCGTCCTCCTCTATCTCGAGCCCGTACTTGTCGAGCACGAGGTTGACGATGCACAGGGGCACGTCGGCGTTGCCGCGGAACACGTGGTCGTCGCCGGCCTTGCCGGCGCTCTTGTCGCACGCCTTCCGTATCTTCCCCAGCTCGTCGTGCAGGCTGAAGTCGTTCGTGGCCTGCAGGAGGTCGTCCAGCCAGTCGAGCGCCTTGGAGAGCGCCGGCTGCTGGTCCAGCACGTCGGTGCCGTCCCTGAACGTCGCAAGCGTCCTGGTGCCGCCAAGCGGCTCGTACGACTCGTGCGAGTAGCACGTCACCCGCACCTGGACGGCTTTTGCCCCTGCGGGCGCCTTTGTGGTCGTGGTCTTCGCCATGGCTAGCCCTCGAGGAGAGTTGCAGTGATCGAATACGTGGCCCCGTCGTCGTCGGTGTACCAGACGGTTCCGAGGTTCCCGTCGACGTCCTTGTAGCCGTGCTCCTTGAGCCAGGCCACTATTGTCGCTTCAAGTTCTTCTGGCATGTTGCCTCCTTTTTTAGCGGATGAACCCGATTTTCGGGCATGAGACCTGCGGGAATACCGGCGTGACGAGCAGGTGCGCCCGCGAGTCGTACGGGTGGTCGCACGTGAGCTTCCAGCCGCGCTTCCTGGCGTACTCCGCCGCAAAGCCCGCGTGGCGGAACAGCGCCGCCTCGTCCAGGCTGCTGTGCCAGCCCACGCCGGTCCAGTACAGCGGGACGCCGTCCTTCCGGGAAGTCGTCTTCAGGAGGACGTAGAATCCGTTGTCGCCGGCCATGGCTACCTCCCCGTGCCGAGGCCGGTGACCTCGTGCGCGATCTCGCTCATTTCCCGCGTGATCGGCGTTCCGCTGCCTACGACGGCGATCGCCTGCGCAAGCGCCATCAGTTTGTCCATCTTTTCCTTGTCGCTCATGTTGCTCCTTTCAGTGTATCAGCCTGCTGTACTCGCTGTCGGTCAGATCGCCGAGCCAAGTGCTCGCCTTCTCGAGATTGGCCTGCACGTCCTTTGGCACTTCCTTGCCGTGGCGCTTGCACCACTCGGCTATGAGGGACGACCGGATCCAGTTGTGGAACCCGTCATCGAACCATTGCTCGCGGCGGGCGTCCGCGTTCTCCCTGTCGCCCTTCTCCCTTTCGTCGCTCATGTTGCTCCTATTCCCCCTGTACGGGGTAGCAGTGGTCTATGGTCCGGCTGTACTCGCCGTACCGGCAGGTCAGCTCCTCGTTGTTGAGCTTCGCCTCGACCAGCTCGCGCGCCTCCTTCTCGCTGCCCGCCTCGACGTCGAACGTGTCGTGGTACGACTCCGTGACCTCGACGCGGAACTTCTGCCTTGCGGGCTTGCCGGTCTTCTTGGGCTTGACGGGCTTCCCCTTCCAGAGGTGCTCCGGAAGGGTGGTCTGCGGGACCACTCTTCCGTCCGCCAGTTGCACCATGTATGCCATGCTTTATCCTTTCACGTTGACTGCGTCGTCGTGGTTGAGGACGAGGCAGACGCAGCAGCCGTCGTTGAGGTCCACCTGGACCTTTCCGTCCTCGTCGACCTGCTTCCGTATGTACGCCTCGCATTTCGCCGTGAAGCGCATCCCGTGCTGCCTGAACAGGTCCTTCACGTAGTCGGTGAACTCCTTGAGGGCCGCCTCCTTCGTCGAGAACGCCTCCGGCCACGGGGTCGTGAACTGCGGGTCCTCGTTGTCGGAGTCGCCGAACGTCACCGTGCGCCAGACCTCGCCGGCCAGCCCGTTCGGGTCGATGTCGAACCTGTACCGCTCAGACCCGGAGCTGATGTCGTATGCGTCGAGGCAGTCGAACGCGCGGCGCAGGTACTCCTTCAGCTTGGCGACGCACCCCTTCCGGACGACAGTGGCCCCGTCGGAGCGCCGCACCGAGAAGAACGCCTTCGCCTCGGGGTGGTTCTCGTCGTTGGCCATGGCCTGCGCGAATCCGAGCCGGTAGTCGATGCGGTTGAGGACGTATTCCACCGCCTTCTCCACGGCCAGCGCCTTGGTCGTGTACGACCCCTCGACGAAGAAGTCGTCGCGGTCGCTGAGGTCCGTGGAGTCGCGGCTCGAGACCGTGAAGATCTTCATGGCCGGCCCTCCTTGTCCCGCGACGACGGGGCGACCTCCATCGTCTCGAACCCGAAGACGGTCTGGGAGAACCGGCACTCGTCGGCACGGGATTCCGGGGCGCCGGGCAGCTTCGCGAAGTCGTACACCGCGAGTGCGACCGCCCTTGCGAGCTCCTTCTCCTCCGCGCTCGGCTTCTTCTCGCCGCCGTACCTGCTGGCGAAGAAGATGCCGGCGACGGACTCGGCCAGCCCCTCGATCATGGCCTCCCCGTTCTTGTATGCGCCGGTGTTGAGGGTCTCGCCCCCGTACGTCTCCTGCAGTATGTAGACCGTGTCCTTGCCGGGGCCGCTGCCTTTGGCGTCCCTGGCGTCTTTGCTCTGCTTGGCCATGTTGCCCTCCTATGTCGGATTGTTCGCCCGCGCCCTGCACTCGCACGCCGAGCACTGCCACACGGCCGTGACCTCGACGTCCTCGTACGTCATCTCGCTCTGCTGGTGGCGCTCGAACCGGACAAGGGCGTCCGCCACGCCCAGCGCCTTGAACGTGAACACGCGGGAGTGCACCCTGTCGGGCGCCCGGTGCGTCACGCGGACCGAGTACTTCCTCATTTCGCGCCTCCCTCGTGCTTGACCACGACTATCTGGTCTACCCCGCCGTCCCACACGAGTCTCCACTTGACGCCGCGCGTGTCGACGAGTATGTCGTTCGGACGGCCGCGCCTGTAGCGGTACTCCCCCTTGCAGGCATTGGGCCAGACGCTCGCGCACAGGCCCCTGCGGAAGAACCAGCAGCCCGTGCACGGACCCTTGCCGCCCCGCGTCGCGGGCAGTACGGGGACAGCCGCGTAGGGGCCGACCGTCATGACGGTCAGCTCGCGTATGTAGTTCCGGATCACGGCGTCCCCCTACACGAACGCCCGCGGGTCGTACTTCGTCTCGAAGCACTGGTTGCGGACGAGGCGGGCGAACGCCTTGACGTGGTCCTCGTACTCTCCGTACGTCATGTCGCGCGCCATGTCCTCGTATGTGCGCTTGCGGTCGGCCGCGACGGCAAACGCCTTCCCGGGCGACGGGACGTCCAGCAGGTGCCAGTCGTCGCCGTCGGGGAGGTGGTTCGACAGCCAGCCCTCCGACGCCTCCTCGTCGTTCAGGTGGTGGACGAGGCAGTCCATCGCGGCCAGCACCTCCGCGTGCGACGCGACGTCGCTCTCCCGCAGCTTCTTGTCCTTGTATTCCTCGAATGTCATGTCGTCTTCCTCCTATTGGCGCCTGGCTCTCCCTTTGTGCGTTTTCCGGCCGCAGGCGGGGAAGACCTGCGGGGCGGCGCGGCGAGGGCGGCCGAGACTTTATCCATGACATCTGCGGCATGAAGCATTTCTACCTGCCCGTTTCTTACATGGGCACGAGACTCCGCCTCTGGGCCCAGAGAGATATAGAGCCTCGCAAGTTCCAGTGCTTCGCGCAGCTTCGTGTTCTCCGCAAGGAGCATGTCGCCCGTCTTTACCGCGTTCGGGTCGCCCGGTTTTTTGGTAATATCCAGAACCATGTACGGCATGTTCTTTCTCACTTCTTGCCTCCCCTCTGCCGCATCTCGCGGCGGATTTTCTTCTGCGACTTGCCACTCCATCCGTGGTGGCGCCCCGACGAGGGCTGTCGCCGCCTGTACGCATCGCGCATGTAGCGCTCTGCCTCGGACATAAACCCAATCCATGAGCCTCTGTTCATTCCGCGCCTCCTTCTAACGGTGGTGTATATGGTTGATGTTCGCCGGGTGCCAGTTATGCACGGGATTTGACATAAACGGCAGCATTGGAGACCCGCCCGTCCTGTAGACAGCATTAGTCGCGTCTGCCTTGGCCTCATACCTGTACTTGCAGCACCCGGCCTTGTGCCCGAGTACGCAGATCCCGGCTATGACGGCCGAAAGGACTACGCCGGCAAGCCAGCTCCCGACCGTCTGGCCCATCTGCGTGCCGCCGCTTTCGCAGGTAAGCTCTTTCACTTCGCGTCTCCTTTCTTCCCCGTCGCGGAGAGGGCGGCTGACAGCTTGTCCCGGCAGTCGAATACCGTGTTGCTGCGCGGCGAGATCGTGCTGTTTATGACGCCGCGTATGGTTTTCAGCGCCGTCTCCGCTGCCTCGCGCAACTTCGCACAGTCGGCGCGCCCGTTGGAGGCACCGCGAAGTCTCCTGACCTCGTTGCAGAGGTCCCAGATTACGCTGTCCCACGCAATGCCTCCCGTGTCGCATTTCGAGGCAAACGCGGTCTTCGCGCGTTTCTGGAACATCTTGAGGTCGTTGTCCGTTATCGTCGCCATGTCATACCTCCCTAGAACCAGTTGCCCTGCCCGTCCATGAGACACTCTTTCCCGCAGTATTTGCACGTGCCGGTCATCGACGCTCCGTCGAACCCGCTCACGTCGCAGTCGTGCCAGCCCATGATGTCGTGCCCCCACTTCTTGCGGAACACCGTCGCGGCCAGCACAAGAAAGAGCCCGGCGCAGGTGGCCACCACCGCCAGTATAATCCCCAGTGTCGTGCCTATGTTCATTTGCGTTTTCTCCTTTGTTTTGGTTTGACGCGGAGCCGCGCGGGATCCGCTACTTGGTCGCTGCCGGGTCTACGGCGCCGTTCCGGGCCGCGTCTGCGTCTGCGTCCTTCTTGCACTCGCGCGCGATCCTGTCGAAGCAGCGGGTGCACAGGTCGAACCTGTAGTTCTCGCGCATGGCGGATCCGCCGTGGATGCGGCGGCGCGTGGCCTGCTTGATGGTGTAGCCGGTCTCCATGTCGCGGCCGCACACGTCGCAGACTATCTTCCGCACCTCAGCCACGGCGGCCCCTCCGGTACTCGAACCCGCAGCGGCGGCGGACGGACTTCGGCGCGTTCGAGAGCCTGCGCCAGGCCTTGCGGGCCGTCTTCTGGCTCCTGCTGTTGAGCGGTTTGGGGTTGACGAGTTTGACCGGGGCGCACCCGCCGTAGTTGTGAAACATGAACGTGTGTCCGTACAGCCCGTCTGATGGTGTGTGGTCCATGGTTTGGTTCCTTTGTTTGTATTGGTTGTTTGTATTGGTGTCGTTTTGCAGCCGGCCGGCAGCCTGTCTCCGGCGTATGGGCGGTCCGCCCGGCGGGGTTCCCGTCCCGCCGGGCGTCCGTTCCCGGATCAATAGAGCTTCTTCATGGCACTCCTTTCTTGTAGTTGATGGCGTACATCCGGTCTAGGCCGGCGCGATCTTGAGCTCGACCTTGAGCGGGCGCACCCGGCGCTCCACCACGCCGTCGTCCAGCCGCGCGAGCAGCTGGGCGATGCCGGGGTCGTCCCGCAGCTTGCGCTCCGCCTCGCCCTTCGAGGCGAAGCAGCATGCGTCCGCGATGTCGTGCGTCCAGGTCCACTGGAGCGCCCCGGTCCCCGTGTCGGCGTGCATCGCGTAGACCGGCGGGAAGCAGAAGTGCGTGCCGAGCACGTAGGCGTGCCCGGACGCGACGCCTTTCAGCGTCGGGCAGTCATAGGCGACCATGCGGCCTCCGTCAGTACGGCCCGCGGGTGTCCGAGTCGGACATAAGGCGTCCGCCGTCCCACTCGAACGACCGGCCGCGGGTGCGGTTCATCACGTCTTCGATCTGGTCGTCCAGCTGCGCCCGCATCGTCATGTACGTCTCGAGCTGGCGGCGCCGCGCCTCCTGGCTGGAGCCGACCGCGGGGTCGGCGGGGAGCGTCTGCCCGATCTGCGCGCTCGTCTCGGCCCCCTTGACCAGGCTGCCGCGCGTGACGCCGAGCTCCTTCTCGAGCTTCTCGAGCGTCAGGTCGTCGGTGTCCGTCTTCCAGTCGCAGATGAAGTACAGCTTGCGGCTGTTCTTGATCAGGCCGAAGAGGATCGGGTCGCGGCGCTTCTCGCGCTGCCTCTTCTCCTCCTTGTCGCTGACCTTCTTCTCGACCTTGGCGGCCTTCTGGATGAGGTCCGAGTAGTGCGCGACGACGTAGTTGTCGAACACCATCAGCCTGTCGGCGGCGACCTTCTTCTCGATGGCCTCCGGGGGTATCTCGTCGTCGTAGTACCGCAGGAAGTCGACCATCGTCCCGCGCTCGGACTTCCGGAGGAACTCGATCATCGTGTCCTCCGAGACGTACGCCGTGAAGCCGGCGGCCACGACCACGGACTCCTCCGCGACGATGGCCCTGAGCTGCTTCACGACCTCGGCCTTCTTGTACTGGCCGGCCGTGCGCATTCCGGCCTCGATCTCGTTCAGCTTCTCCAGGCGGGCGGCCAGCTCCGGCGTGGAGGTGAGCTCGATGTGGTCGAGCAGGTCGACCATCGCGATCTCGACCGGCACGGTCTTGCGCCTGCGGCGGACGGCGTTCTTCACCCTGTCCCACACCGTGAGCTGGCTGACGAACTTCGCCTGCTTGAGGATCGCCGTGTCGACCTCGCGCTCGTGCTTCTCGCGGATGTGCCAGCGGTCGTCCTGGATGGCCTTGTCCATCGCGAGCAGGTTCTTGGCCTGCTTGCGCAGGACCTCCTTCTCTTCGTCGGTCTTGTCGAGGCGCTCGATCCTGTGCTCGAGCTCGGACAGGTCCGGGCTGCTGCTGAACGTGTAGCCCACCGCCTTCTTGAACTTGTCCCATTCCTCGCGGAAGCGCTTCCACTTGGGGGTCTCGGCCTCCACGTAGAAGTCCTCCAGCACGCGCAACCTGATCTTGCCGCCCACCTCGATGAGGGAGGGGTGGTCCTTGTCTTCGACGACGACCTTCGCCGCCTTCTTGCTTTCGTCTGCCATATGTTCCTCCTTGTTCTCCGATTCGCCGGTCAGCCGTGCCCGGATATCACCGCCACGATTCCTATCGGGGCGTCCCTGTTGGTGGTGTCGCACACGAGGCGCACGCCCCGTTTTTCGACGTTCTTCCTGCACCACGCCCGCCACGACGCGACCGCCTGCTTGAACTTTTCCGCCTTGTCCCCCTCGTCGGGGCGGTTTATGGCGGATGCCATCCGCAGGGCGTCGCCGCTCGCCAGGACCTTGGCGTACTCGTCCTGGGCCTGCGCGAGCAGCCTGTCGTAGTCGAATGTCATGTCGATGTTCATGTCTCCTCCCCGTCGAGCTCCTCCGTTTTGGGCTTGTCCGCGTGCACCTCGGCCGACGCCTTCGCGTCGAACTCCCGGACCAGCTGCATGCCCTTCTCGGTGAGCCGGCAAAGCGGGATCTCCGCGAAACCCGACCTGGCCCACCTGACCGGCGGGGTCTCGATGAGGCCGGCGGCAGCGAGGGTACGAACGTTGCCCGCGCCCTCGCTGTAGTCCTTGACGAACACACAGTCCTTGCCCGTGTCCTCGTCGACGAGGTTCACCGTGAGAACGCCCCACGGCTCCCCGTCGCGGCACACCGCGGAAAGGGCGATGCCGCCCCCGTACGCGTAGCGCGTTATCTCGAGGGTCGCGCCCTTGCAGCGGACGCCCCCGTCCGGATCCAGGATGTCGAGTGTCATCTCCTACTCCTTGTGCAGCTTCGAGACGATTCGCCCGTATACGCCATGCGACCCGAAGTCGACGATGTGCTCGTTCCCTGACGTCACCCAGTGGCGGACGCACAGGCGGTCAACGGGCAGCCCGTTGCGCGCGGCGCCCAGCAGTATGGCCTCGACCGCGTCCCGCTCGTTGTCGAACTCGCCGATGTCCCTGCAGGGGACGCCGTTCCTGGCCTGCACGAGCGAGGCGTAGTACGGAGCGGGGCCGACCGACGGCAGCATGTCCGTCTCCTGCATCGCCACGTGTTTTGCCTCCTCCGGCTGTTTGGCCGGGCCCGGCTGCGGCGCCTCCTTGCCGCAGAGCGCCGCCTCGGCGCCCTGCACGATCCGGCGGATGCGCTTCACGGCCGCCTGGCTTGCGACAGGGCACGGCTCGCCGGGCTGCCCTACGACGTCGTCTACCTCCGACACGGCGTCCAGGACGCCCTTGAAGGCCTCAACGCACGCGATCGCGGTGTTGAGCTGGCATTCGTATTCTTTTGTCGTCATCACGCCCCCTCGAAGAACCCGTTGAGCATGTCGTGAACCGGCTGCAGGCTCGGGTGCGCGGCGAGGATGGACTGCACGTCCGTGTCCTCGCCGATGCAGAAGTCCTCGATGAACTCCTTCGTGAAGAGCGCGGCGCCCTCCTTGCACAGCGGCTCGGCCAGCTTATCGGCCAGCTTCGCCCGCACGCGCGCGACCTTCTCCTTCTCCATGTCGAGCAGGTCGCTGTCGTGGATGATCGTCGCGATCATCTCGCCGGCGATGTACTCGGCGGTACTTGTGTTTCCCATGGCTGTATTCCTTTTAGTGTTTGAGTTTGGTTATGGCCAGCGCGGCTTTCCTCCGCCGTGCCTCCTTGCAGAGCTCGTCTATGATTCCGTGGGCCCGTTTAAGGCTCGGGTGCGCGGCGAGGATGGACTGCACGTCCGTGTCCTCGCCGATGCAGAAGTCCTTGAGGAACTTGTGCTTGAAGAGCGTCGCGCCCTCTTTCCGAAACGGCTCTTCGAGCGCCGTCGTCAGCTTGGCCCTTGCACGTTCCACGGTATCAGGCATATCAAGCAGGATCGGGTGTTTGTACCAGATAACGCGTGCGACCATGTCGGCTGCGATCTTTGTGGCTGTCGCCGGTTTCGCCTCGCCCGGTTTGAGGAGAGCCGGCTCCCTGCAGACATTCCACGCGGAGACGGCGGCGGCCTCAGACTCGCCGGACGGTCCGGTCGCACCGCAGCGTCCGCACCGCACTTCATGTGGAGGAGCTGTCCGCAGGTGCAGGCGCGAAAAATCAGCGCCGCAGCACGGACAGGGCTCAACTTTGTACCCTGTTATCATATCACTCCTTTACCTTTTGCCCCCAGCGCTCGTAGACGTCGATGTCGACGCCGAGCGTGAAGTACTTGTCCGGCCCCAGCGGTATGTGTATGTCCCCCAGAGTGTGGTGGAACATGTACTTGGTCTCCTCGATCTCGTCCTTCGGCACGTGCAGCATGACCGCGTCGTGTATCTGGTTCTGGATCTCGAAGTGGAGCCCGTGCTCGACCCGCCACGCCTGCATCTTGTCCATCGCGAGCTGCACCGCGTCGCTGACGGTCGACTGAATCGGGAAGTTGGCGAAGTTCCTCTCCGCCCCCGCGTCGCGCTGGCCCCTGAGCAGGAACGGCGCCCGGCGTATGCGGCCGAACGGGTTCTTGATGTAGCCCGGGTCGTAGACCTTGGCCATGCAGCTCTCGATGAACGCCCACGCGACCGGGTACTCCACCTCCTTCCAGGTCTTGATGACCTGGTCGAGCTGCGCGGCCAGTACGTCGATCGACTCGGCCGCGCCGGTCTCGGCCTTGACCTGGATTGCGGTATCGCGGCCTCCCCTTCCGTACAGGATCCCGAAATTCACGTTCTTCCCTGAGATTCGGGGTCCTGCCTTGTACTGGGCGTAAGTCAGTTCGTTTCCGTGGGCGTCCCTGAACACCAGGTGCTTCTGCCACGTCTTGAACTCCTTGTTTTCCGCGTCCCCGCCGTACTGGGTGCGCACGAGCTCGACCACGTCGTCCTCTGTCCACTCCTTGTTGTTCTCGTCGAACATGTGGTAGCCAAAGGCCTTCGCGGAAATTGAGGTGTGCATGTCCCGTCCGGGGGTCTTGAGCATGTCGATCATGTGCGGGTCGCCAGACAGGCTCGCAATCGTGAACAGCTCCGCCTGCTGGAAGTCCGCCTCCATCATCACCATGCCCGGCGGCGGCACGATTATCGTGCGGATCAACGGGGGCATATTGTCCTTCCCGAAGATCTCGGCCATGAAGCCTTCCGCCTTCTTTGGCCAGTTCTGCGCGTTGGGCGCGCTCGACTTGAACCGGCTCGTGGTCGACAGCTGCGACATGTGGCTGTGCAGGCGTCCGTCGGCCCAGAGCTGGGCCTCGAGCCCGCGGTCCGTGTTCTTCTCGTCCTTGTGCCGCAGCCACGTCTTGACGGGCTGCTCGACGCGCCGGTACTGCAGGAGCGTCCTGACGAGCGGGTGGGCGTCCCCGAGGATCTCGAGCGTCTGCTTGTCGGTCCCCGGCGACTCGTCCATCTCCTCGTCCATGCCCCAGTTGCCGACCGCCTCGGCCCAGTCCTTGCCGGCCGTGGTCTTGACCGGCGGCAGCCCGAGCTTCTTGAAGAGGAGCTCGCGCACCTGCGCCGACGACCCGGGGTTGAAGTCCGGCATCCCCGCCTCGGCCGCCCCGAGGACGACCTGGGACAGGAGCTCGGCCTTCTTGGCCTGGAACGCGTCGATGAGCTCGTTGAGCCTCTGCCGGTCCACTGGGAGGCCCGTGCCCTCGATCTCGTAGATGACGCGCTGGGTGTTCAGCGTGGTCTGCAGCATGGACGGGTACTCCCCGCCCACTCCGCGCGGCTTGAGGTAGCCGATCTTCTCGAGCTCCGGGAGCTGGCCCTCCATGATGTACCGGAGGCAGTCGACGTCCGCCGCGCCGTAGGGCAGGAGTATCCTGTCCGGGACGTTGCCGAACCCGAGCTTGCACTCCTTGCCGTGGCGCTTCACCCAGCACTCGAGCTCGGAGCAGTAGCGCCCGTACGGCGCGTACCGCATGGCCGCCTCCTCCAGGCCGAACGGGCCGTCCTCGCAGAGGAGGTACCCGCCGAGCATCGTGTCGTACACGACGCGCGGGCGGATGTCTATGCCCTCCTGCAGGAGCCACTCGCCGTCGGCAATGACGTTGTGCCCGACTATGCCGCAGCGCGGATCCTCCAGCCACCGCTTCACGGCCGCCATCACGGCGGCGGTGTCCGGGTGCGACGGCAGCCCCCCGGCCTCGTGCAGCTTGACGATCGCCACCTTTCCGCGGGCGTAGCCGATCTGGATCGTCCGGATGTAGCGGTCCGGGTCGAGCCAGTTGCGGCCGTCCCATTCGCAGTCCAGGCACAGCAGCCCGTCCGCGACCCTCCGGCCGTCGGTCATCGCCATTACTTGCTCGTGCACGAAGTCCACGTCCTCCGGCGTCGTCAGCACGTCGTACGCCGGCCTGTGCGCCGCGTACGTCGCCTTCAGGTCCTCGCCGTCGGCGATCCGCTTGACGAGCTTCAGCTCCCGCACCGCCGAGTGGACGAGGATGTGCGGCGGGATGTCCGCAAGGGCCAGCCTGTCCTTGTACCCCTCGCCGCCGTTCATCATGACCTGGGCGAGGTTGTACGTCGGGAACAGCGTCCTGCCCTTGGCCGCGACTGGCTCGCCGCGGCAGCATGCGAACGGATGGGCCCGCGCAACCGGCTCGGCGTCTGCCGACCCGCCGGATGCCGCCCAGTGCGCCAGCACCTCTTCGTCGGTGATCTCGTTCGCTATCTCGAAGTAGCCCCTCTTCCGGAGCTGCACCCCAGCAGAGTCGACTTCCCCTGTGAGGGGATTGTCCGGCCCCGTGAAACGGGCCATGGCTATTTCCGCCTTTACAGCGTGCCGGTCTGCGTCTGTCATCTGCCCTGCGTCGGGCGAGGAGTGCACTCCGGCAACCGCCGCCCAGGCGTCGGCGCCGAACGCCACCACGACCTTCGGGTTGACCGCCTCGATCTCCTCGCGGAGCATCGTGGCGCATTTCGCCTTGTCGGTGGACGACGGCTTTCTGCCGGCCGAGAAGGGCCACTTCACCGCATAGGTGTAGTAGCAGCGGTCGGCCGAGATGCCGGCCTGCCTGAGCAGCCACTGGAGGCACTTTCCGGTGCGGTCGGCGAGCGGGCGGTTGGTCCGCTTGATCTCGTCCCCCGGCCAGCTGTCCACGAACACGATCTCCGCGTTCGGGTTGCCGACGCCGTTGTACCACCGCTTTCCGGCGATGTCGCGGTGCGGCTCGTCGAAGCGGTGCACCTCCGGGGCCTCGGGGGTTTTCGCCTTGTCCTGCGCGCTCATCGTATCCCCCTTGCGGACTTCTCCTCGTCCACCCGCTTCCAGTACCCGACGTACCGCCCTATGCGGTACGCGGCGCCGATCGCGCCCGCCACCAGCAGTGCCGTCAGCATGCAGGCGAGGAGCAGTATCGAGGTCCCCGTGCGGTCGTATGGCGCCGTCCGAGGTTCGGCGGGTCCGGCGGGTTCGGGCTGCATCGTGAGCCACAGCTCGATGTTCTGCCCGGCTTCGTCGGCGGCCCACGAGATGGTCTTGACCTCGCGGGCAAGCGTCCCCGGCGTGTCCTTGGCGCGCAGCAGCTTGACCGAGCGCAGCTCGTGCGCGTACACGAAGTCCGCCCGGCTGGCCGGCACGCGGTCCATGATGTCCTTTACCGTCATGGTGGTTCTCCTTTTTGTCGTGTTCAGCCCAGCCCGTCTTTGGTAACCATTCGGTTACACCCGTGTACCAGCACGTCGTGGCCTGCGTACGGGCAGGTCTTGTGGCGGCACGCCTGGCACCACTGTGCGGTCCCTGCGGCGACTTCGTCCTCGGTCGCGCCGCGCACGCCGTCCGGCACGCCTACCGGCTGCGCGTCCGGCCGTTCCGCGAGCGCCTTCGCCACCCTGTCGCGCCAGCGCTCGGCGTCCAGCCCCTCGCCGCGGCAGAGCGCGTCGTGGATCTCCTGCAGCAGCTCGCGCGGCGTGTCGGGGGCGTGGGCTTCCTCTGCGGCGGCCGTCCTGTGCCACAGGCGGACGACGCCGAGGCGGTAGAACTTGACCAGCTCCTCCAGGAACAGCTTGCGCCGGTACGGGGCGTCCTTGTCGTTCCTGTGGATCTCGCCGGCCATCTCGGGCGTGATGTACGTCTCGGTGCGGAACCGCTCCGGGAGCTGCAGGGCGGACCTGTAGCCGCCCCTCGGCACCCACGTGGCCTGCGGGAACGAGCACGTCGGCCCGTCCTCGAGGTAGAACATGAAGTCGAACGACCTCTTGAACTCCTTGTAGTGGTCCGCGCACCACTTCTTCAGCTTCTCGCCGGCGAACGCCACCGGCAGCACGAACGTGAGGCGCATGATCCTGACGTCGTCGTGGAAGTGCGCCTTCTTGAAGTCGGCCATGAAGTCGCCCCACGAGCGCTTGATCTCGAACTCGCGCAGGTAGCCCGCGTCGGTCACCTGCACGAGATCGCACTCCATGCGCTTGAAGAACCCGAACGAGACGTTCGGGACCGACTCGTCAACCCCGGTGTGCGTGACAAGGGCGCGCTGGATCTCGGCGACCGACCACTTCGTGGCGAGCGTGCCGCCCGTGTCCTTCGGCGTGTCCGGCTTGCTCATCCCTGTACCGCTTCCTTGCCGGCCGCGCACGTGACCCGCACGGGCGGCTGGGTCGGGGGGTTCTCCACGATGCGGCGGATTTCCTCCTCCGTCCCCTCGTAGGTGATTCCGTCAACTGTCGCTTTCATTCTTAGTCTCCTTTTTCTTTTCGCCGCGGTTGATGCGCAACTCCGGGCGGCGGATCATGAAGATGCCCGCGTTCAACGCCCCGGCAAGCGCGCTGAAGCAGTCCCAGCAGAAGACATGCCCCATGGCGGTGTACGCCTTCTCGTCCGGCTTCAGGTCGTAGACCGGGAGCGGGTAGATCACCTCGTCATCCCGTATCTCCGCCCCGCACGCCCAGCAGTTACACATCCCTGACCCCGTTCTTCCTGAGCAGTCGCTCGGCCTGCTCGATCGTCTTCCGGTAGTCCACGACGCGCAGGGTCCGGTGCGTTTCCGAGTCGAATACCACCGACTCGCAGGCCGGCGACTTCTCGGCAAACCGGCGCGCCATGTACAGGCAGTCCTGCAGCGCGTCGCAGAGCTTTGCCACGGCTTCGGCGGTGTCGCCCCTGTAGGCGGCCATCGCGGCGGCGACGCGCTTCGCCTCGACCGGGTCGTCGGAGTCAAGCCGCAAAACGAAATGCTGCTTGCCCTTGACGGGCGTGCCGTCCGTGTGCTCGATCTTGTACTTGTCGTACAGGCGCCAGTTCTTGGGCAGTTTCGGAATTGATACACTTTCCGAAGCCCTCTTGAAGGGCTCCTGCAGCTTTTTCTTGCGGACAGGGGCCGCGGGGAGCAGCGTACCGGCGAAGCACATCTTGTACTTCGAGTACTTCTTCTCCGACATCCCGCAGGAGCAGGACTTGTCGCCGTTTCCGCCCCGCGTGCAGTACGCACACGGGACCTGCTGCTTGCGCTTGCCGGGCGGGAGACCCTTCTCGGCCTCGATCGCTTTCTTGACTTCCTCGTATGTCATGGCGTGCTACTCCTTGCTGGGCTCCTGCGCCGCCTGGGCCTTGTACTCCTCGAGTGCCTTCTTGGCGGCGTCTACGACGCGTTCGGCCACGAACGCCGCGCAGGCCTCGCAGCCCGTGTGGACGCCGTCTACCGACGAGTTGTCGAGGCGGCTGACCTCGAAGTCGCCGTTGTGCTTCCCGTCTTCGTTGCGGACTGGGAAATACGCGAACGTAAGTTTTATCTGCATGTCATTGCTCCTTTTTGGGTTCTTGGGGTTCCTGCGCTCCGGTATCGGCCGGCCGCTGCACGCCTTTGCGGGTCAGCAGCTCCCTGGCGGACGCCAGCCACTGGCCTGCGTCCGCGGCGACCGTGCCCGCCGCGCTCTTGCCGGGCCTGTCGGCGGCGATCTTGGTCATGATCGTGTGGAGCGTGGCGATCATCGGCTGAGCCTTCCACACGAGGTCGATTGCCTTGACAGGCTTCATCTGCGCCCCCTCTGGATCTTGCGGGCCTTCTTCGCCGCCTTCTTGGCCTTGATGGCCTTGCGCCGGCGGTTGACGGCACGGTTGCGCTCGTTGAGCGCGCGCATGCTCTCGGCCTGGCTCCTGACCTCGGCGTCGGTCCTGGTGTCGGGGCCGCCCGGAAGTTCGCTGATGTTCGACTTCATTGCGTCGGCCATGGTTTCGGCCGGGCTGCGCGGTGAGAAAAGCGGTATGTGCATATAGTATGGTCTCCTTAGTCGTATTTGCATTTTCCGTTGTGGTAGAGCTCGCAATCCGGCTTGCACGGGCTGCAGTACCCGTTGATGCGGTTCGGGCAGTCGGCGTGGCGCATCTGCGCCAGCACCTTGTCGTTGCGCTTGCGCGCCTCGGCGAACACGCCTTCGCACCCCTCGCCTTCCTGCATGACCACCGTGGTCCCGGGCTGCTCCTCGGCAAGCGCGTCCGCGATCGCGACGATGTTGTCGGCGAACGCCTGGGCGTAGATCTGGGCGAACTCCTCGCTCCGGCCCACGACCTCCTTCGGGTTCATCGCCGACAGCCTGACGCGGAAGCCCGGGGCCTGCCCGTTACGCCTGATGTCGACCCGGACGAACGTGGTCCGCCCCTTGTCGAACCGGCGCTGGGCTGCGGTCTTCTTGGGCGGCGGCTCGTCTGGGTCGTGCGAGACGGTCGCGTACGACACGTCGCTCTTGACCTTCATCAGGCCGTTCATGCAGCGGCGCATGCGGTCCAGGAGTTCCACGGCGAACGACAGCGTGTCGCCGGCGTCGTCGGACGACATCTGTATGCCGGGGGTCTGCGCGAACTCGCGGCGGACGGCGTCCTGGTCCAGGGCGCGTCCGTCTTTCGCGTAGTGTTCCGCCGGATGCCGCAGCGCGGGCATCGACAGAAAACCAGACTCGCCTGCTGTGGCGAGTCTTGTCACGATTCTCATGGCGTCAGTCCCACTGGAGCATGTGGCCGCGGTCTACGCCGTACCCGCGCACGGTATACGAACCGCCGAACGTCCTGCGGATCTCGAGCCCCGTCGGCACGAAGTCCCGGCGCTCCAGCAGGTGCAACACGTTCGACACGGCCGCCTCCACCTTCTCCGGCTTGTCGACCGTGATGACGTGCTCGTAGTCCCACCCGACCGGATCGGGTGTAAGGACAAACAGCCCGCCTAAGGCGGTGCACAGCACCACGGCGACCGCTGTCGGCACCAGCGCGCCCCTGACGGCGTCTATCACGGCTGCGCCTCCTTCTGCTCCGCGGCGGGCGCCTCCGGCGTCGCGGGCGGCGGGGGCGGAGGCTGCGGGTGGGTCTCGGGCAGTTCGACGAAGTGGCCGGTGTCCTTGGCCCACGCTATCGCCTTGTCGATCGAGTCCGTCGCCTCGTGCATGAGCTCCTCGATGCGGTACTGGCTGTCCGCGATTTTCTCGTCCTTGAGCGTCGGGAGAGTGCCTATGGCCTTCTCGACGGTCGCGAGGGTGAGGTCGTCGTCCTTGTAGACCCAGTCCGCGACGTAGTACAGGTTGCGGCTCCCGCGGATTGTCCCGAAGAGGATCGGGTCGCGGCGCTTGTGGCGCTCCTGCTCGTCGACCACCTCCTCGAGGAGCCTTGCCGGCTTCGCGTCCTTGCTGTAGTACATGACGACGTAGTTGTCGAACAGCATGGCGAGGTTGCACTGCGCCATCTTCGCGGCCACGTCGTTCGGGATCACCTCCGGGTAGTACCGGAGGAACTCGATCTGCACGCCCCTCTCGGCCTTCGTGATGAACTCGATGGCCTGCTCCTCCGTGATGTACCTGCACATGTCGTGCTGCGCGAGGTTGATCTTCGCCGCGAGCACGGAGAGGTGGTCCTCCACCTTCTTGGCCATGGCGAACTGGCACGTCTTCTTGAACCGGTCGACGAGCGCCGTCGCTATGCCGCGGCTGCGGAGCAGGTCCTCGGTCGTGACGTACAGCTCGTCCTCCTTGACGAGCCGGAACGTCTCCTCGACGGAGACGCCTTCCTCGGACGGCGCGGCCTTGTCCTGGAGCCATGCCTTGGCCGCCCGCAGCGCCTTCCGGAACCTGCCGACCCCGTGGTCCGTGCTGTTCGTGTCGCCCACGCGGCCGTCGAGCCGCAGGCGGACGTAGCGGTTGCGCTGCCACTTGGCCTCCTTCGCCGCGAG
>Ga0310694_10001890_pt1 | contig 22645 bp, 16 predicted proteins | sample 174DNAGHGhighgp2_FD_203884 | JGI IMG/M metagenome (GOLD analysis project Ga0310694, IMG submission 203884) | Sheep rumen microbial communities from Palmerston North, Manawatu-Wanganui, New Zealand - 1742 DNA GHGhigh gp2 (v2) (version 2) | ecosystem: Host-associated > Mammals > Digestive system... | reverse complement strand
TCTCGTTGGCAGCGCTGCTGACGCCCTTGGCGTTGGCGGCGTTCCAGATGGCGTCCTGCATCATCGAGACGTACTGGGCACCGTTCAGCAGGGGTATGGGATCCGGCTCGTCCTTGACGGTGAACTTGCTCGAGAACGAGAACTTCGTCTTACCCATCGAGCCGCGCTTGGTGTTGATGAGCAACACGCCGTTGGCACCCTTCGTACCGTAGATGGCCGTTGCCGAGGCGTCCTTCAGCACCTCGATGCTCTCAATGTTCGCCGGTGCGATGTTCAGCAGCGCACCGAAGTCCTCCTCGTTGGCAGTAGCAAAGTTAAAGTCCTCGCTGATGTCAACGTCCTGTGGCACACCGTCGATGACGATGAGCGGCTCGTTCGAGGCACTCAGCGAGCTGGTACCGCGGATGCGGATGCTGCTGCGGGCGCCCGGGTCGCCGCCGAGGTTAATGTCAAGACCGGCAATCTGACCCTGCAGGGCCTCCTCGACCGATGTGACGGGCGATGTCTCGACAATCTCCGTCAGGTCGAGCTTCTGCACGGCCGAGGTCTGCTCCATGCGGGTGATGCCCATACCGTCACGTCCGCCGCGCTGGCCCACCACCTTCACTTCCTGGATGGTGGTGGCACCTTCCATCGAGAAGTTCTGGTGTGTCTGGCCGGTGTAGTTCACCGTGATGGTCTTCATGCCGATGTACGACACGCGTATCTTCAGGTTCTTCGAGTCGGCCGGCACTTGCAGGTTGTAGTTACCGTCGAAGTCGGTGACGGCACCTTTCACGTAGCGTCCCTGGTTGTTCACCAGCACCACGTTGGCACCCATGATGGGCTCCTTCGAGCCGCCGAGCACTTCGGTGACCTTACCCGTAATGACCTTTGTCTGCGCAGCTACGCTGCTAAATGATAACTGACAAATGATAAATGATAAAAATATCAGATGTCGTCTGCTTATCTTGCTAATCATATCTTTCATTTTTCATTTCTCATTTCTCATCTGACAATAGGATTCCGTCGACGAACTGCATACAACCGTCGCTGAAGGCAAACGGCAGACCGTAGTACTTGTCGGTGATGTTAACCGACGAACCGAGACACTGGATGGTCTGGCCGCCGTTCACGACCGTCAGGTCCTCACCGCTCATGGTCAGGAACTTGCCCTGGAACGAGCTGCCGGGGTAGGGGTAGCTCGTGATGGTGTTCATCAGCGACGACACGAAGTAATGGCGCAGGTAGTTGGCCAGCTCCGCCTTCTGCGTGCTCGTCGGCGCGCCGCTCAGCGTGCCGTCATCGGCAATGGTCAGCTTGGCGGTGCCAGGAATCTTCGCGAAGTTCTGCTTGATGGCGTCGTTCGTTGGCACGAAGACCACCAGGCGGTTGCCCGCGCTGGCCAGCGAGGGCATCGAACTGCTCTTGGTGTCGACCAGTCCGGCCTTCTGCAACAGCTGTGCAAAGAGGTAGTAGGCGTAGTTCTTATCGTTGGCCACTGAGAGCAGGTGCTCCAGTCCGTCGCCCGAGGCCTCGCTGAAGAGGTCGTCGGCGTCGTAGGCATAGGCACGGCCGTTGCTCCAGGGCTGGCCGGCGTTCTGAATCTCATGGAAGCCGACGAAGGGCGAGCCCTCGTAGGCGGGGTTCAGCTGCTCGTTGAAGCGGGCATTGGTGGTGATCTGGCCGTCGTGTACGAACCAGTAGTTGAACGGCGAGTTGGTCTCCACCACCTGTGTGCCGCTGGCACTCAGCGCAGCGATGTTCGACGCCGTGTGCATATTGACAATGTTTCGTGTCTGTCCCTGACCCATGGTGACGTAGTTACCGTCTTCGGCGCTGTAGACCTCGAGCAGTCGGCCTGCTGTAGTGGTGTTCAGACGCATCGACGGCTCGTTCTGCAGGAACTGGCGGTTGTTCGGAATCAGGGTGACGAACTCCGTCTTGTCCGAGGCCAGCGACAGGATGAGCTCGCTCTTGTCCAGCGTGTAGAGATAGCACTGGTAGGCGGTGTCCTTGAATGCCGGACCGACGACGGCCGAGAAGATGGCCGGCGCCTCCATGTCGTTCATGCCGTAGACGACGCCGTTCTCACAGAACAGCCTGTCGTCGACGTCGTCGGGGTTAATATTAATAGGTGTACCAAAGGCGGTCTCCACCTTGCCACCGCGAATCTCCTCGGGGAACACGGGCTCGTCGGTGTCGGCAAACGACTGCAGGATGAAGTACTGCGTGATCAGCGGATCCAGGTCGCTCAGCGAACGGTAGCCGCCCTCCGCCGTCCAGTAGTTCTGGAAGAAGCGGGCGATGGCCTGGTTCGACGGGGCGAAGATGTTATAGGCCGCGCGCTCCAGCGTCGCCATCTGGCGGTAGTCGGTCACCGGCCACTCGCAGGCGATGTTCGGCAGCCCATTGTGTGTCAGCGTGTAGACCACCTTGCCAACGTTGTCGCTGGTCTCCGTGGCGGCGGGGGTCAGCTCGGCATACTGGTCGTACAGACCGATGTAGTCCGAGTAGTTTGGGTTCTCCTTCAGCGTCTTGTAGATGGTCTCCATGGGGCTCACCACCTGACTGACGTGGTACAGGTAGCCGTTGTCGGTGATGACAGCCGACTGGTCGGTGACGCTGGCGTTAGCTACCTGGAAACCGTCACCGCTGACGGTCCACTGGCTCTTCGGGAAGAAGTACTCGTAATTCGACTTCGCATCGATGCCCTTCGTCTGGAAGAACTTGTTCGACAGCACCGGCAGGAACCGCTCGTAGTGGTAGACGGTCACCAGCGTGTCGACGCCGTTCAGCTTGCCGCGCACGTCCTCCATACCGTCCTGGCTGCGCGTGCGGTGCTTGTACCACAGACCGGCGTTCTGCGCCTTCTGCTCCTCGCTGGCACCGTCGCCCTCCGTGGGGCGGAAGTTCACCAGCTTGTCCCAGTCGTAGGCGTAGTACATCAGGTGGAACCCGATGGTCTTCTTCAGCTGCAACGGGTTCGACTGATACATCTCCTCGACCGATGCGTAGCCGCTCTCCTGCAGGAATGCCTGGAAGGCCTGGTCGTCGGGGGCCATCACCGTCAGGATGCTCTTGCCGTCGACGATGTCGCGATAGCCCGTCAGCTCCACGGCTTTGAGGAACTGGCTGTAGTTGCCCTCCTTCTGGAGCACCTCGTAGGCATTGCCTTTCAGCCAGTCGGGCACCTTGTAGTGGTCGCTTTCGTCCACATTCTCCTGACAGGACACGACAAAGACTGCCGCCATGAGTAGGCAGCACGTACCTAAAAAGAATCTCAATTTTGTCATTCCTTTGTTTTTATAGTTTTTTTTAGTAGTTTTCAAACTGCAAAGTTAATAATAATTGGCAATTATTAGGTTAGTAAAAATAAACGTTATGAAAGATTAACAATTTGCTCGTTGGCAGCGGCGAAAGTTATCAAAAAGCCAAGTTCATAAGCAAAAAACAAGGGGACACGTTGCCCCCTTGTCTCTATCTGTCCGCGAAAGTCCGCTGCAAATAACGGCTCTCCTACTTGTGCCTGTTGGCCCGTTGCTCGCGGTACTTCGCCTTCTGCTTGGCCGAGCCCGAGCCGTGGGCACCGGTGATGTACTTCTTTTTCTTGGCTTTGGTCTTCACCCTGCCCTCGTTAGGGTCGCGCCGTTCCCCGCCGCGCCCGAACGATATACCGTTTTCCAGTATACTCTGAAAATCGTCTTCGCCTGTACTCATAGTTCACTTCTTTTCATTACTCTCCTCTCTCCTCTTTCCTCTCTTCTCTTTCTTCCCCCTCTCTTTCGGAGAGGGGTAGGGGGTGAGGTTCCTTAGTGATGGAACAGTCGGACACCGGTGAACGTCATGGCGATGCCGTACTTGTCGCACGTCATAATGACATGGTCGTCACGCACGCTGCCGCCGGCCTGAGCAATAAACTCTACACCGCTCTTGTGGGCACGCTCGATGTTGTCGCCGAAGGGGAAGAAGGCGTCTGAGCCTAAGGCCACCTTCGTGTTCTGGGCTATCCAGGCTTTCTTCTCTTCCAGGGTCAGCACCGCGGGCTGCTCCGTGAAGAACTGCTGCCAAGCACCGTCGCGCAGCACGTCGTCGTGCTCGTCCTCCGAGATGTAGACGTCGATGGTGTTGTCACGGTCGGCACGGCGGATACCCTCTTTGAAGGGCAGCGACATCACCTTCGGGTGCTGGCGCAGCCACCAGATGTCGGCCTTCTGTCCGGCCAGGCGCGTGCAGTGGATGCGGCTCTGCTGACCGGCGCCGATGCCGATGGCCTGACCGTCCTTGACGTAGCAGACGGAGTTCGACTGCGTGTACTTCAACGTAATGAGGGCGATGATCAGGTCGCGCTTGGCCTCGGGGGTAAAGGTCTTGTTCTGCGTGGGGATGTTCTCAAACAGGGCGGGATCGTCCAAACGAATCTCGTTGCGGCCCTGCTCGAAGGTGACACCGAAGCACTGTTTCGTCTCCACCGGTGCGGGACGATAGCTCGGGTCAATCTTGATGACGTTATACGTGCCCTTGCGCTTCTCCTTCAGGATTTCGATGGCCTCGGGGGTGAAGTCGGGGGCGATGACACCGTCGCTGACCTCGCGCTTCAGTAGCGTGGCCGTCACGGCATCGCAGGTATCGCTCAGGGCTACGAAGTCGCCGTACGATGACATACGGTCGGCACCGCGGGCACGGGCATAGGCGCAGGCCACGGGACTTTCGTCCAGACCCTTCACGTCGTCGACAAAATAGATCTTCTTCAGCGTGTCCGTCAGCGGCAGGCCCACGGCGGCGCCGGCGGGGCTCACGTGCTTGAACGAGGCGGCGGCAGCCAGACCGGTGGCTGCCTTCAGCTCCTTCACCAGCTGCCAGGCGTTCAGGGCGTCCAGGAAATTGATGTAGCCCGGGCGGCCGTTAATCACTTCGAGGGGTAGCTCGCTGCCGTCCAGCATGAAGATGCGCGACGGTTTCTGGTTCGGATTGCATCCGTACTTCAGTTGTAGTTCTTTCATCGTGTTCGTTCGTGTTTTTGATTCTGGGTGCAAAGGTAGTGAAAATCGGGCGAAGTTCCAAATTAAATCTGTTTTTTCGCTCCTATGCACTTTTGGCAACTCGCCTTATAGAGTGGCGCTTTAGCTCCGTAGAGTGCCACTTTAGCGTCGTAGAGTGGCGCTTTAGAATCGTAGAGTGGCCCTTTAGAAACGTAAAGCGCCACTCTACAACTCTAAAGGGCTGCTCTACCAGAAAATCACTTCGCGCGCGCGTATATATACATGATAGCTGAATAAAAATTCATCTTACCTATCCTACCTATCCGCACACCACGTTTTCTGTCGGATAGGTAGGATAGGTAGGTTATTTTCCGCTTAAATTATACATATACGCGTAATGCGCGCGCGTATTATACGCGCGTATATAGCGAAACCGAAAAATATCCCGCTTATCTCGCTTATCTCACAGTATACAAGACCGCGAGATAAGCGGGATAAGCGGGGTATTTTTCCTTTATACAGTTATATATATAAACACTAAATGTGTGAAGAAGGGAAAGGTTTTCAGTAGTCCCTAAGGATTTGTTTCAGGCGCTCACGGCGTCCAGCCTTGGTGTGCTTCTTCCACTTCTCTTTCCATTTCTTGGGAATCAGGTAGTTGATGATTGCCAGCACGTTGACACCTGAGTTCGGATCGGCCGCTATCATCTGCGCTTCGATAGGATCGAGGCGCAGGCTGTTGTTCAGGCCCCTTAGGTCATCAGGGCGTTTGCCTTTGCCAAACACCACCACCTCTTTCACGTTCAGCAGTTTCGAGATGAGAAAGACCGTATCGCGGCGCACCTCATCAAGGTTGATGATGCGGCTCTCGTAGTTCACATGCGTAAACACCAGGCTGCGACAACTGTCCCCGACAGTGACACATCCGAGGGAGTCCGTCTGCACCGTCTCCTTGCCGGAGGCAACGTTGGCGCCGATGACAGGTTCAAGCGTCTCCACGTCAATCACCGTGAGCCGTCGCTGGGCAGAAGCCAGTTGACAACACAACCACACATACGTCACGAGGAGAATCCGCATCTTTGTCATCGCCTGCAAAGATAGGCATCCCCTACCTCATCCCCAAATGTTTTGACGCAATTTAGCCAATATCAAGAGACGTTAACCCAAGTTGATGGTGGGAATAGAAAAAATACTCCCCGGGATTTGCACAAACCCGGGGAGTATTATAAGGAAGTCGTGCGGTATGACTACCGTCGTTACAGCAGGTTCATCGTGTCGGTGGCAATCATCAGCTCCTCGTCGGTGGGGATGACAACAACCTTAACCTTCGAATCGTCGGCCGAGATGATGGCTTCCTCGCCGCGGACATTGTTCTTCGACTCGTCGAACTTGATGCCGAGGAACTCCATGTCCTTGCAGACGGCGGAACGCATACCAATCTGGTTCTCGCCGACACCGGCGGTGAAGACAACGACGTCCAGACCGCCCATGGCGGCAGCGTAGGCACCGATGTACTTCTTAATGCGGTAGAAATACATATCCTGAGCCAGCTGAGCCTTCGGGTCGCCGTTCTTGGCAGCGTTCTCCACGTCGCGCATGTCGCTGGAGCCACCGGTCAGACCGGCCACGCCGCTCTTCTTGTTGAGCAGGTCCGACATGCCGTCGGCGTCGAGACCAAGCTTCTTCTCGATGAACGTCACAGCACCACCATCGATATCGCCGGAACGGGTACCCATGACGAGGCCCTCCAGCGGGGTGAGACCCATGGAGGTGTCAATGCACTTACCGTCGACGACAGCAGCGATGGAGCCGCCGTTGCCTATGTGACAGGTGACCATCTTCGTGCCCTCAGCCTTGATGCCCAGAAACTCACAGGCACGCTGAGAGACGTAACGGTGAGAGGTGCCATGGAAGCCATAGCGGCGGATGCCGTACTTCTCGTAGAGCTCGTAAGGGATGGCGTACATAAAGGCCTTCGGCGGCATGGTCTGGTGGAAAGCGGTATCGAAGACACCCACCTGGGGCAGACCAGGCATCAGCTCCTTCACGGCATTGACACCCTTCAGGTTAGCTGGGTTGTGCAGCGGAGCCAGGTCAGAGCACTCCTCAAAGGCCTTCAGTACCTCATCGGTCAGAATAACCGACTTATTGAACTTCTCGCCGCCATGCACCATGCGGTGGCCAACGGCGTCGATTTCGTCGAGACTCTTGATGACACCAATCTCGGGGTCGGTCAGGAGTGAGAAGATGAACTTCACGCCCTCGGTGTGCTCGGGGATGTCGTGCATGATCTGCTTCTTCTCGCCGTTAGCGAGCTTTACCTTAACGAAAGCACCGTCCAAGCCGACGCGCTCAGCGCCGCCACTGGTCATCACGCTCTTGTCGTCCATGTTGTACAGGGCGTACTTGATTGATGACGAGCCACAATTCAAAACCAATATCTTCATAACTTCAATTCTTCAATTTTTCAATTCTTCAATTATTCAATTCTTCAATTATTTCTTGGCGTCCATAGCCTGGCAGGCGGTGATGGCAATCATGTAATAGATGTCGTCAACGGAGCAGCCACGAGAGAGGTCGTTCACCGGACGGGCGATACCCTGCAGGACCGGACCAATGGCGATGGCATCGCCCAGGCGCTGCACCATCTTATAACCGATGTTACCCACCTCGAGGTTGGGGAATACGAGCACGTTAGCCTTGCCGGCGATGTCAGAGCCGGGAGCCTTCTTGGCGCCTACTGAGGGAACGAGGGCAGCATCAGCCTGCAGTTCGCCGTCGATCTTCAGGTCGGGAGCCATCTCCTTGGCCAACTTCGTAGCCTCGATAACCTTGTCGCAAACCTCATGCTTAGCAGAGCCCTTCGTCGAGAAGCTCAGCATGGCCACGCGGGGATCCTCAAAGCCAGCCACGGCCTTCGCCATCTGAGCCGTGCAGACAGCAATCTGAGCCAACTGGTTGGCATCGGGCATGGGCGTCACAGCCACGTCGGCCACGACGAGGACACCATCCTCACCATACTGCTTCTGCTTCGAGATGAGCAGCAGACCACCGCTGACGCAGGTGATGCCGGGCTGGCACTTGATGATCTGCAGGGCAGGACGCAGCGTGTCGCCAGTCGTCGACAATGCACCGCTGATCTGACCGTCGGCACCCTCGGTCTTGATAATCATACAACCGAGATACAGGGGGTTCTTGATGAGCTTGCGAGCCTCTTCAATCGTCATACCCTTCGACTTGCGGATCTCGGCCAGCTTCTCGGCCAGTTCCTCGCTCTTGTCATAGTTCTCGGGATCGATGAGGGTGGCCTTGCCGATGTTCGTCAGACCCTTCTCCTTGGCCAAGGCCTCGACCTTAGCAGGGTTACCGATAAGAATGATGTCGGCCAGGTCGTCGGCCAATGCACGGTCAGCCGCACAAAGAGTACGCTCCTCCTCTGCTTCGGGGAGCACGATGCGCTGCTTGTTGGACTTAGCACGCGCTACAATTTGACTTAATAAATCCATAGTTTGTTTTTATTTGAGAAAAAAATTATGCTCTTCTGTTGTCAAAGTGTGTGCAAAAGTACGAAAAAAATATCTGAAATCGACAAACAATCAATCTTTTTTCAGTAAACGACCTGCTATTTCACAAATTTTGGTTACATTTGCACCTTGAAAACTAAAAAACCATGAAAGAGAAACTGAGACTGCTGGGTCCGGCATTGCTGCCAATCGCACTCATCGTCATTGCCTACTGCCTCGTCACGTACGAGAGCGACTTCCTGTGGAAGGCACAGGAACTGAACCTTTTTCTTAACACACCGCTGTTCTTCAAACAACAGATGGTGACATCGGGCTGGCTGCTGACGTGGCTGGGAAGCTTCTTCACCGACTTCTTCTACCATCCGTGGGTCGGTGTGACGCTGCTCGTGCTGTGGTGGGCATTGCTGATGTTCGTCACCGCCCGTACGTTCCGCATCCCGGCAAAGTGGGCCGTCATCCTGCTCGTCCCCATAGCCGCGTTGCTCGTATGCAACGTCGGTCTGGGCTACTGGCTGTACTACATCAAGTTGCACGGCTTCCTTTTTACCGCTACCATCGGCACGACGGCGGCCGTGAGCGCCACATGGCTCTACCGCCTGATACCGGCCAAATACTTCCTGCGCACGCTCTACATTGCTGTAAGCACGGCTCTGCTCTACCCCCTCATCGGCTTCTACGCCCTGCTGGCCGCCCTACTCATGGGCGTGCTGTCGTGGCGCCTTGAGGACCTGCGGCTCCGCGACCGCATCATCGCCTCGGCCGTAGCGGCAGTAGCCATCGGCATCGTGCCACTGGCTTACTACAACTACGTGTTCTGTCAGACGAACATCATCGACATCTACCGCACGGCTTTGCCGCAATTCACCCTCGATAAGGACTATCCCTCCTACTACCTACCCTATGTCGTGCTCGCCTTGTCGCTGGTGGCGATGGCAGTCTGCTACCGCCGCCTGGAGACGGCCGTCCGCCGTCCTGTAGTGTGGCTCGGCTGTCAGGTGATAGTCATCGCCGTGCTCTTTGCCGGCGTGCGCTACTTCTGGTTTGACGACTACAACTTCCACAAAGAGCTGAAGATGGAGCGCCTGATGGAGAATCTTGACTGGGAGGGTGTTCGTCAGGAGGCCGCCAACCTTGAGGACGAGCCCACGCGTGCCATCGTGATGATGAAGAACTTGGCACTATTCCGGCTGAGACGCCAGGGCGACACGATGTACAACTACAGAACCGGTGCCAAGGCCAGCGATGCCCCGTTCCCCGTCTCTATGGTCGAGGTCGTCGGCGTACCGCTCTATTTCCACTACGGCCAGTCCAACTTCTGCTACCGCTGGTGCATGGAGAACAGCGTGGAGCGCGGCTGGCATGCCCAAAGCCTGAAGTACTCGGCCCGTTGCGCCCTGCTCAACAGCGAGAGCCAACTGGCCAAGAAATACCTGAACATACTGAAACGCACCCGCTACCACCGCGAGTGGGCCGAGCAGCATGAGACGCTACTCAACAGCGCGGTGCTGCTCACCTCACCAGAGTTCGAGCCCATCACCCACCTGATGACAGCCGCCGACAGGCTCGACAGCGACAACACGCTGGTGGAGAAATTCCTCATGCACCAGTTCGTCAATGCCGCCAGCAACGACACGCTCTATCAGGAGCAGGCCGTCTACTCTGCCCTGTGGACGAAGGACATCTCTACCTTCTGGCGCTGTTTCTACAACTACGCCGTGAGCCACATCGGAGTGCCCATGCCCATCCACCTGCAGGAGGCTGCCTACCTGTACGGCCACCTGGAGAACAAGGTCGACATCAGCAAAATGCCATTCGACAAGAGTGTCGTCCAGACTTACAACGACCTGATGACTGCCGCCAAGCAATGTGCCAACATGAGCGAGGAACAGATGGCGCGTGCCCTCTACCCCCGCTTTGGCCATACCTTCTACTATGAATACTACTTCATACGTAACCAGAAGCTGTATTAGAAGGTGAGAGATGAAAGATGAAAGATATGATTAGTTCAATGTATTAAGAGATAATGAAAAAGACAACATACATCAGCCTACTGACAATACTCTTGATGCTGACAGCCTGCAATAACGCCAGCATCCCTGAAACCTTTACCAAGGTGGACAAGGCACCGAAGATTTATCCTGACTACACGGACGTCACCGTGCCCATCAACATAGCCCCGCTGACATTCGAATGGGACGGCGAGTGCAACGAAATAGTGGCACGCCTCAAGGCCGGCAACGCCGAGATTGTCTGTGGCGGCGAGGCCGTACAACCCACTGCAAGCCAGTGGGAGGAGCTGAAAGCCCAGGCCGTCGGCAAGGCCATCAGCGTTGAGGTCTTCGCCCGTCAGGGCGACGATTGGAAAGGCTACCAGCCGTTCAGCATCTACGTCTCGGCCGACAGCATAGACCCCTACCTGAGCTACCGTCTCATCTCCCCCTCCTACGTTGCCTACGAGGAACTGACGCTCAGCCAGCGTTGTCTGGAGGACTACAACGAGGAGGTGATGGTCAACAACATGCTCTGTGGCACGGAGGTCAACGGCCAGTGCGTCAACTGCCACAACTACCAGCAGTACAACCCCAACCGTATGCAGTTCCACGCCCGTCAGAGCTTTGGCGGTACCGTCATCAACTACGACGGTAAACTGCGCAAGATTAACATGCGCAACGACTCCATCCTCTCGGCTGGCGTATACCCGGCGTGGCATCCCTGGCTACCGCTGATTGTCTACTCCACGAACCTCACGAGCCAGAGCTTCCATACGCGCCATCAGAACAAGATTGAGGTGTTCGACTCCAGCAGCGACCTGATAGCCTACGATGTAGAGAACAACGAGGTGACGAACATCGAGAACGACACGACCGAGTTTGAGGTGTTCCCGGCTTGGGCTCCCGACGGCAAGACACTTTACTACTGCAGCGCCCATTTCGAGTTCCAAGATACCGTTGACCACGCGGTAGAGGTCATCCGACGCGCCAAGGAGTTCAAGTACAACATCTACAAGAAGTCGTTCGATCCTGAGACCTATACCTTCGGCCCCCGCGAGCTCGTCTTCCAGGCCGACAGTCTGAACAGGAGCGCCACGCTGCCGCGCATCTCGCCCGACGGCCGCTTCCTCATGTTCACCCTCGGCATCTATGGCGTCTTCCACATCTGGCACCACGAGGCCGACCTCTACCTGATGGACCTCAGCGACGGTAGTGTGCGAGCCATGAAGGAGATTAACTCCAAGGACACGGAGAGCTACCATTCCTGGTCGTCGAACGGCCGATGGGTGGTGTTCAGCAGCCGCCGCAGCGACGGCGACTTCACCCGTCCGTTCTTTGCCCACATTGACGCCAACGGTCAAGGCAGCAAGCCCTTCGAGCTGCCGCAGGCCGACCCCGACTATCACCGTCAGTTCCTAAAGAGCTATAATATTCCCGAGTTTATGCGCGGCCCTGTCACCGTCAAACCACAGGAGTTTGCCCGCCTGCTCAAAGCCAGCGACGGCGATGCCGTGAAATATGTGGGGAAATTGAAAAAATGAAGTAATGGACAAGTATACCATCATAGCCGATAACGGCAACGGTCTCTTCGCCGAGCGACTGACAGAACTCTACGGCAGGGTCTCCGACTATCTGGAAGCAGAGCGTCGGGAAGGACGAAGCCTGCACTACACGAAAGTGTTTCTGAGCGACATTGCCAACCAGCACGACGAGCTGTGTCACTCGCCGCTGATGACCGATATCATCGCCAATACCGCCCATACCGTCATCCAGCAGTCACCCGTCGGAGGCACAAAGATCGGGCTGCTGCTGAAAACCAGCGACGAAGCCGACGCCTTCACGCTACAGAGCTTGCGGCTGACAGACGAGGAGATTTCAAACTTCGGCTCCTACGTCCAGACCATCATGCTCTTCGACAAGTACATCGCCTGGCTGAAGCAGCAGGGACTGAACCTGAAGGATCACTGCGTAAGGACGTGGATCTATGTGCGCGACATCGACACTAACTACGACGGTGTGGTGAAAGCCCGTAACGACGTGTTCCGCCAGCACGGACTGACCGTCGACACCCACTTCATTGCCAGCACCGGCATCGGCGGACGGGCTCTGGGCAAGAATGTCTGTGTGGCCATCGACTTCCTGACGGCCAGCGACATCAAGCCCGACGACAAATTGTTCCTTCATGCCCTCGACCACCTGAACCCCACCCACGAGTATGGTGTGGCCTTCGAGCGTGGCACGCGCATCGCCCTGCCCGGCAAGCATCAGTTTTTCATTTCGGGAACAGCCAGCATCAACAACCACGGCGAGGTGGTCAACATCGGCAACGTGGTCAAACAGACAGAAAGACTCCTTGAGAATATTCAGGCACTACTGGCCGATGGTGGCGCTACGATGGGCGACGTCAAGTATTTCATTATCTACCTGCGCGACCTGGCCGATGCCGATGTTGTTGATAGCTACATGGCGAAGGCTTACCCCGACGTGCCGCGCATCATCACCCACGCCAAGGTCTGTCGCCCGGCGTGGTTGGTAGAGATGGAGTGTATCGCCATCAAGTCAACTCATTCGTAAGGAAGCTCTCGAGTTCCTCGGCCGACAGCCGCAACTGGAACTTTCCGCGTACGGCCACAGAGATAGCGCCCGTTTCCTCGCTGACAACGATGGCAATGGCATCGCTCTCCTGCGAGATACCCAAAGCTGAGCGGTGGCGCAAGCCCAGCTCCTTCGGTATGTCCAAGTCGTGGCTGACGGGAAGGATACAGCCCGCCGCCCGTATCTGTTTCCGCACGACCACCATGGCGCCGTCGTGTAGCGGCGAATTCTTGAAGAAGATGTTTTCTATCAGTCGCTGGTTGATGTCGGCGTTAATCAGTTCACCCGTCTTGACAACCTCGTCCAACGGCATAGCACGCTCAATGACAATCAGGGCGCCGACCTTCCCCTTCGACATGGACAGGCAGGCCATGACAATCGGTATGATCCCCAACTTCTTTTCCTGTCTCATCCTCTCTGCCTCCTGCTTCGACGCAAACAGGTCCTTGAGACGACGGAAGCGCTGGTGGGCACCCAGGTTGTAGAAGAACCTACGTATTTCTTCTTGGAACAGGACTATCAGCGCTATCACACCCACCGACACCAGCTTGTCGAGAATGGTTCCCAGCAGGCGCATCTCCAGAATCTGCGACACGAAGAGCCACAGCACGATGAAAATCATGATGCCTACAAAGACATTGAGTGAGCGCGACTCACGCATCAGCCGGTAGATGTAGTATAGTCCTAGCGCTACCAGCAAGATATCTATCACATCCTTTAGTCCGAATTCGAAGAACACTTTACTATTTACGATTTACTATTTAACTATTTACTATTTGTTTGCTGGACGATTTTCACGCACTCCACAGCCTCCTTCACGTCGTGCACACGCAGGATGGAGGCGCCCTTCATCAGGGAGATGGTGTTCAGCGCCGTCGTGGCGTTGAGTGCCTCGGCTGGTGTCGTGTCCAAGAGCCGCCAAATCATGGACTTGCGCGACACACCCACTAGCAGCGGCAGTTCCATGACTAACAGCTCCTCGAGTCCGTTCATCACCTCATAATTCTGCTCCAGCGTCTTCCCGAAACCGAAGCCCGGGTCGAGGATGATATCCTTCTGTCCCATGTCGCGCAGCAGTTGCACCTGGCGCGCAAAGGTCAGCAGCATCTCGCGAATCGTGGGCTCCTGCGACATCAGGATATAAGGCACTCCCAGGCGGCTCACCACGCGGAACATCTCCTCCGACGGGCTGACGTCGTTGATGATGTCGGCACCATACTCCTTGACAGCCATGCTGGCGACTGCCGGACGGAACGTGTCGATGGACAATACCACATCGGGAATCTCCTGACGGATAGTGCGCAATGCCATGCGCAGACGCAACATCTCGTCCTGCTCCGATGCCAGCTCTGAACCGGGACGCGTGGAGCAGGCGCCCACGTCGATGATGTCGGCGCCCAGATCCATCATCTCGCGTACACGAGCCACAATCAGTTCCTTCGTCTGCGCTCGGCTCTCGCTATAGAACGAGTCGGGCGTGACGTTCAGAATACCCATCACACGAGGCTGTGACAAATCCATTAACTGGCCGTTGACGTTTATTGTATATTCCATATCCGACGGCAAAGATACAAAAAAATTCAAAGTGAGAAGGGGAAAAAGCGGAAAAAGTAAAGTTCCTTCTTACTTTTTTATTATCTTTGCAGCAAAAATACGACGTTTATGACCATTAAGGAACTCTACAAGCTCTATCAGGAGCACCCCTGCATCACGACCGACAGCCGTGACTGCCCCGAGGGAAGCATCTTCCTCGCGCTAAAAGGCGAGAATTTCAACGGCAACCAGTTTGCGCTCCAGGCGCTGGAGAAAGGCTGCAGCTACGCCATCGTGGACGAGACCATTGCTCTAGACGATCTAGATGGACTAGAAAATCTAGAAAGACTAGACAATCTAGAAAAGCATATCATCCAAGTATCCGACTGTCTCCAGACGCTGAAGGACCTGGCCCGTGAGCATCGCCGCCAGTTCCACATCCCCGTCATCGGCATCACCGGCACCAACGGCAAGACGACCACCAAGGAGCTCATTGCCGCCGTGCTGCAGCAGAAGTACAACGTGCTCTTCACTCAGGGCAACTTCAACAACGACGTCGGCGTGCCCAAGACGCTGTTCCGCCTGACCGCGGAGCACGACATCGCCGTCATAGAGATGGGCGCCAGCCATCCCGGCGACATCAAGACGCTGGCGGAGACAGCCGAGCCCACCTGTGGCCTCATCACCAACGTGGGACGAGCCCACCTGCAGGGCTTCGGCTCGTTCAAGAACGTGGTGAAGACCAAGGGCGAGCTCTACGACTTCCTCGGCCGTCGAGGCGAGAGCCTCGTCTTCCTCAATGCCGACAACGAACGGCTTGTCGACATCCTGCCCGACAACGTCTGGGTGGCCCCCTACTCCACCAATCTCGAGAACGTCGAGGGTTGCACCGTCGGCGAGGTCATCTCCTGCGCCCCGTTCCTCAAGTTCCGCTGGCGCGAGAGCGACACCAACCTCGAGGAACGCGCCGCCAACGGCCAAGAGCCCGTCTGGTACGAAGTGCAGACGCAACTCATCGGTTCCTATAACATCGACAACATGATGGCCGCCATCGCCGTAGGCCTGAACTTCGGCGTGGAGCCCGCCGCCATCAACGCCGCCCTTGAGGCATACAAGCCATCGAACAACCGCTCGCAGCTCACGGTAACCGAGAAGAATCACCTTGTCGTCGATGCCTACAACGCCAACCCCTCGTCGATGCGCGCCGCCCTGGACAACTTCCGTCTCATGGACGTGAAGCCCAAGATGGCCATTCTCGGCGAGATGCGCGAGCTGGGCAACAGCAGCCGCAAGGAGCACCAGAAGCTGGTGGCGCAACTGGCCGAGAGTCATCTCGACGAGGTGTGGCTCGTCGGCGACGAATACGTTGACCTGCCCGCTGCCTTCCGCCACTTCCACGACGTGGAGGAGGTGAAGGCCGCCATCGCCGAGCACCAGCCCGAGGGCTACTACATTCTCATCAAGGGTTCCAACAGCACCCGCCTCTATCAGCTGCCCGAGCTGTTGTAATTACACAGAAGGGGGCTATACTGTTGGTTTTCTATTTCTGATAGTATTTGTACGTCTTCACGCCATTTCCCGACCGCTGGCGGATGATGTTCAAGCCGCGTTGCGGACGGTCTGTCTTCATGCCGTTGGGGGTGAAGTATTCAGTCTTTCCGTCAATCGTTCTCATTGTCCTGTCGGCTATCGACGTGGCTGACCCCTCCGTGTGGCGGACGCCCAGGAAAGCATCGAGGGCAATGGAGGGCTTACGTGTCCGCGGGTTCCACGCTCCCAAGTCGTAGTCGTCGGCCAGCTCAGGCTCCCAGTAGTAGAGTCCTGAGGCGCCGGCCTCCATCAGCTGCTGCAGGAAGTCGCAGAGCCATTGGTTGGCCTCCACGGCGCGGTCGTTATAGTAGCCCGTCTCGACAACGAGCACGGGTTTATCGTAGCGCTCCTTCAGCATACGAACGTTTTCTGCCACCTTCTTAATGAGTTCGTCAGGGTCCAATGTCGACGTCTTGATGTGTACGGAGAGTCCTATGGCATCCCACTTGGCGCCTGCCGTCTGTAGCGTGTCGAAATAGTTACGGAGCCACTGGCTGTCCTCGCACTCGCTGACGTGGATGATGGTCTGCACCTGGGGATTGATGGCCTTGATGGTGTCGTAGGCGGCGTTGATGAAGCGTACGAAGGCGGCAGTCTGCCGTCCGTCATCCCACAGGAAGCCGTTATCCACCTCGTTACCTATCTGTACCCAGCGCAGCACACCCAGCGCGTTGAAGCTCTTCACGACACTTCCCGTATGCTTGGCTACAGAGGTAACGAGTTTGTCCTCGTCATAGCTTCTCCAGGCCTTGGGCTTCACGTTGTCGCCCCACCAGTCGCAGTAGTGCATATCGACCATGATGCGCATCTTCTGGTTCTTGGCAGTAGTGCCAATGGACTTGGCGTAGGTGAGGTTGAAGTTTTCGGGCGAGGGTTTTACAAGCACACGCAGTCGCACGCTGTTCACGCCCTGCTCCTTCAGGATGGGCAAAAGCGTCAACTTCTTGCCGTTCTGGTCATAGTAACCCTTGCTCTTCTCCAGCGTCAGCAGGCTGACGTCGGCACCAAAGTCGAAGAGGCTGTCCTTGGCTGCGCGGTCGAAGATGGTGTCGGTTCGCGTCTCCACGGCACCATACGGCTCGTCGTAGTTCTTCTCCTTCGCGCTAAAGTTACGATTCTTAACGGTCCATTCACTTGCAAATCCCTTCAAGTCGGGTTTCAGGAAGATGCGCGCGTTCTGCTTATAGCCTTTCAGGTGCCAGTCCATCCACTTCAGCGCCAGCTTGCCAAACTGTCCGCCGTTCGCGTTCCAGTAAGTGCCTCCATGTCCTGCGTTCGACAGGTCGGCCCAAACCGCCTGCTTCTTCACCTTGCCGAAGTCGGTCTGCGCATTGCTGTAGGCCACGTCACCCGTGCCGCCGGTCATGTAGATGATGGGGCAATGCAGCGAGTTCAGCGTCTGTGGCGACGCGCCGCCCATCGACATGCCGCCCATGCCGGCATTCATGATGAGCAACGTCTTCACCCACGACTTGCCGCAGTTGGCAATGGCTTGGGCACCGCCGCACGAGTGTCCCGCCAGCGCTATGTTCTTCACATTGATGGCATGATAGTAGTCGCTGGTCTTCAGCTTCTCCTGCCTCACCAGCCAGTTGTAGGCCTCCACCACCATTGTCTCGCTTGAACCGCCGTCGTCGCGCTCACTATCGACCATCTCAAAAGCGCCGATGCCCACAACGACGTAGCCGTGCGATGCCATCTCGTTGAGCATACGCTCATAGCCGATGGACGATCCCGAGCAGGCGCCGTTACACCATATCAGTATGGGCAGCGGACCCTCGCGGCGCGCAGCATACTGGATATTGTACGGACGGTATACGGTAAAGTTCTTTAAGGTCTTCTCGCTGACGATGATGGCGCGGTAACGTCCGCTACCGCCGTTGTCTACCTCCTTTTGGCGAGTCACCTGCGCGTTGATGGTACTGTCATCGGCAGCCGTCGCCGTAGCAGGCATGGCGAGTAGTGTAGCGAGTACTGGTACAAGAATTCTACTTTTAATAGTCTTTAGGTTCATGTCGTGTTTTTTTAGGTTCGTTATGGTCTTACAGCCTGCAAAGTTAATGAATTCTTTTGTATCTCCGTAACTTTTGCCCCCTTTGTTTTGCATTTCTCTCAACTTTCCGTACCTTTGTCCACGAAATGAAGACATGGACGGTATGTTTCCTGACGATGCTGATGGCTCTGACGGGCTGTCAGCAACGTGAGCGCCAAAGCCCGACAACATTGGCGGAGGGTAACAGCGTCTACTACTGGCGTACCGACCTGCACCTTGACAGCATGGAACGGGCTTTCCTGCGCACGCACGACATCGACAAGGTGTACTGCCGCTATTTCGACGTAGTCATGGGCGACGACGGCCAGCCCACGCCCAACGCCACCATCACCTTCAGCGACACCCTGCCCGATGGCGTAGAGCTGGTGCCGACGGTCTACATCACCGAGGACTGTATGCACGCCCCCCACCCCGGGCTTGCCGAGAAGGTGGTGCGCCGCGTATGCCAGATGAACGAGACCAACGACATCAAGAACGTCAGGGAGATACAGATTGACTGCGACTACACGGCCCGCAGCCGACAAGTCTACTACGACTTTCTGAAAGAAATTTCTCATTTCTTTGCAAGCAAAGCGAACAAGTTCGAGCGCTCATCTATCATTTCTCATCTGTCTACGACCATCCGTCTCCACCAGCTGCAGATGGCGGCGCCTCCCGTGGACTACGGCGTGCTGATGCTCTATAACACCGGCGACCCACGCCGCTTCGACAAGCGGAACCCCGTGCTCGACCGTCGCGACGTGGAGCCTTACCTGCGCCACCTGGCGGCCTACCCCTTGCCGCTTGCCGCCGCCTACCCCGTCTACCAGTGGGTGCGCCACATCCACGGCGTGAGGGTGGAGCATACCGTCGAGGCCGACGAGATACTGCGTGTGAAGCAGGCTGTGGAGCACGAACGGCCAGAGCTGCGCCAGACCATTCTGACCTACCATTTGGACAAAGAAAACATCAACCGATATGACACCAAGACTTATGAAAAGATTTATCGTCACTAGTCTGCTGACGGTGGTGACAGTCCTGCCGGCAGCTGCCTGTGCATGGAGCGAGTCGACCAACTATTACCTGTTCCGGGCCTATAACCCGAAGGAGTTCCGTATGCATGTGGACGACGTGACCACCAACAACTGGAAGGTCTACCTCGGCAGCAACGAGATGTACTTCAACTTCGATGCCGACGAGGTGAAGAAGTTTGCACGCAAAAAGGGCGACCTGCTGATGGTCAGCTACGTGGAGAATCTGGAGAAATATCTGGCGTGTGCCGAGGCCAAGAGGCGGGAGAGCTGGGACTACCCCACAAAGGAGGAGCTGGCCCAGCGGCAACGGACGCTGCTGGCCGTCCGCGCCTACGCCCAGTCGAAGCTGAAGTCGCGCCTGCGCTCGCAGCACGCCCTGCTCGTCATGCGTTGTAACATGCTGCTGGGCCGTCACGCCGAGAACGTCACGTTCTGGGTGACCACGGGCAGCGCGATGATTGAGAGCGTCTACCGCGACATGATGTTCAACATCTATGCCGGCGCACTCTACAAGACGGGGAGCGAGGATATTGCCGCCAAGATATTTGCCGGACAGGGCGACTGGGAGAGCCTCATGACGATGTACTACCAGCGCCGCTCCTGCCAGGCCATCCGTCAGGAGTACCTGAGCGACCCGAACTCGCCCGTGCTGCCCTTCCTGCTGACCGACTTCGTGAACAACTGTCAGGAGGCCATCGACGCGCAGAACGACTGCATGGAGGGCAAGCTCTTCATACGCAACATCACCAAGGCCGAGGCCCGACAGATGTGCCAGCTGGCAAAGACCGTCGTCGGCGAGGGCAAGACCGAGAACCCCGTGCTCTGGCAGAGTGCCAAGGCGTGGATAGAGTTCATGTTCGGCGACCACAAGCAGGGCATTGCCGACATCGAGAAGGCCGTGACGATGAAGGGCGAGGAGCGCATGAAGGACAACGCCCGCGTGCTGAAGCTCTACATGACGGCTACCGAGGCCACACCCGGCAAGAGCTTCGACGACTACCTGGCACAGGAGCTGGAGTGGATTGACAATCGCTCGAAGGAGCAAGAGTCGTTCCTCGACCCGCGCACCCGACTCGTTCACCAGGTGCTGGTCAGCAAGTACAGCAGCCGTCCGCTGATAGCTGCCTCGCTGCTGAAGGCCATCGGCAGCTACGAATACGACGTCTACATCGATACCGTCCGCGTGGAGGGCCTGCTGCAATACATCGACTATGCCTCCGCGCCCGCTCAGACCGCGCTCGACCGCTATCTGAAGCCACACCAGAAATTCGACAAGAACCAGATGAACGACCTCGTCGGCACGAAGTACATGCGCCTGTGCCGCTGGCAGGAGGCTGCCGACTGGCTCGCGCGCGTACCCGTTTCCTATTATAACGACAAGGGCTACGCCGTCTATGCCGCCAACCGCAAGTGGAGCGTGGAGCCGTGGATAACGCGCCAATTCCTGAAAGAAGGCATGGAGTACAGCGACCGGAAGTGGCAGCTCAGGGAGAACCCGAAGCTGGCCTTCGTCCGCGAGATGGCTAAGAAGGAGGGCGAGCTGAACCTGCTGAAGGGCAAGTCGCGCCAGCAGCTCTGCTACGACCTGGCTGTGCGCTACGCCCAAGCCCACTTCACCGGCGACTGCTGGTTCCTGATGCGCGACGGCAAGAGCATCTGCGACACCCTGCGCTGCAACGAGACCGACCTCGCCGCCCGAGCCACCGCCCTGCTGCAGGAGGCCAGCCAGACGACGGATGCGTCGCTGAAGGAGCGCGCCCTCTTCGCCCTCTGCTACGGCTATCTGTACTTCTCGGAGTGGGACATCCAGCCCTGGAACTGCGACGAGCCCGGCGCCCGAGCCTACCAGCGGTTCACCAGTCCTAAGTCGCCCCAGTACCAGGCCTTGACGGCGCTGGCGGACTATGAGCGCACGAACAAGGCGGGCGTCAGCAACTACGTCTCCCGCTGCGACGACTACATACAGTTCCGTAAGAAGCGCCAATAGTCCCTTTTTCACCCCTACAGCAAAATTTTCCGCAAAACGTGCGCGTAATTCAAAAAAATACTGTAACTTTGCACCCGCTTTCAAAAGCAATCGGGATGTAGCGCAGTTGGTAGCGCACTACGTTCGGGACGTAGGGGTCGGGCGTTCGAGTCGCCTCATCCCGACAGGAAACGAGACAGAGTCGCAAGATTCCGTCTCGTTTTGGTTTATGAGGGGAGGGCCGAAGGGACTCAGCTGTGTTATTCGGCTTGCTCGTAATAGTATGAATAGTCGATGCCCTTCATGAAGGTCTCGCGATCGTTGATCTTGTCGGTCAACGCCTGTTTCAGTAAGCCGCGTATTCTGGTGCTGTCCGTCTGACTCACAATCATCGCATCCAGATAATCGCGCTTGCCAATCTTGCTCCAGTCCACGCACAGGCCGAGGCGCTTCTTGAAGAGGAGGTCGAGCCAGATGCGCGTTGAGCGCCCGTTGCCCTCCATAAACGGATGAGCCACGTTCATCTCCACGTACTTGTCTACAATCTCGTCGAACGTCGTCTCGGGCATCTGCTCAATGGCCTTCAGGTTCTGCTGCAAGTATTCTGCCAGACAGAACAGCGTGTTGCCCTTGGAGATAGTCTTGGTGCGAATCTTCCCGGCAAAGTCATAAAGCCCGCCAAAAAGATAGGCGTGAATCTGCTGCAGAGCCTTGACGGTGCCGGGCTTCAGCGAATCCAGCAGCCCGCTTTCAAAGAGCGTGTAAGCTTTCTTCTGACTCTGTCCGTCGATAGTATTGTCGCTATAGGTAAACCAGTCCAGAAAAGCCGCGGCGCGGTTGTTGGGATAGTGCCTGGCCAGCGTCTGCACGCACTCAGCATCCAGAGCATCAGCCGCGCGTTGCTTGCCGTCAGGAGCCTGGAATTTGAACTCGTGAGTGACACTCACGAGTTGAATACCATCACCCGTTAATTTCTTTTTCAGCCATCGCCAGTAGTTACCTGCTTTTACATAGTCGTCCTCATCGTTGATGGCGCGCACGATGTCTGTAGCCGAGAACCACCACTTGCTCTGTTCCTCGTCCCATACGGCGCGCACCTCGCGGTCGTTGAAGAATCGTATCGACTTCTTGCTCATTTCTCGTAGCTCTAAGGTTACAAAGATGATTACGTCCGCAAAGTTACAAAAGTTTTCGGACAACACGAAGAAATCAGCAGAAAAGTTTTGCCTGCAAGAAAGTGCACAGCGACCCCGTGTGCACTTAAAGATGTGTCACCTGTCCCTCGACACCTTTGGTCGTCGGGTTTCAGTGTGTCAATGGCTCTTTCCATGAGTATCACGCGGTCAGTGCTGGTATCATCCAACAAGATGTCGGTTTCATCGTTAGGGATGGTGTCGAGCCTGCATTGTTCCACTTCCA
>Ga0310694_10001889_pt1 | contig 22655 bp, 50 predicted proteins | sample 174DNAGHGhighgp2_FD_203884 | JGI IMG/M metagenome (GOLD analysis project Ga0310694, IMG submission 203884) | Sheep rumen microbial communities from Palmerston North, Manawatu-Wanganui, New Zealand - 1742 DNA GHGhigh gp2 (v2) (version 2) | ecosystem: Host-associated > Mammals > Digestive system... | reverse complement strand
AATATTCTGGAATGATAATGGTGAATATACTAATTTCCCTATAAGAACTATTTATGATAAGAAAACTGGTAAGTATATTGAAAGTGTTGAGAAGTTAAGAACAATATTAAAAAATATAGATAAGGCATTAAACTTGAATTCTAATAATAAGTAATGTATTGTAAGTAATAAGAGGGACAGGTTCCCTCTTTTTTATTGTAGTGAACAACGTTGTCGGCAAAAGTGGAAAAGTAGAGTTAGTAATATATATGTAATATATATTACTAAAAGGAAGAATGCAGAGAGGAAAGTTGTATCATTTTTAATATTTTTTAACTTTTCAAAAAAATTTTTCAACTAAAATTTAATGAAAATTTTTTATTTTTTTCTTGTCCTCCGGCTCGTCCGTCTCATCTGTCTCACCTTCACAACGGTCCTAGCGTCATCAACCGACGCTTTTTTCTTTGCACTTGTCTTCACTTGTCTTGTAACTAAAAGACTTTTCAAGTCTTTTTTATTTTTCTTTACAAGAGCAGTCACTCGGTTTTTACCGGGGAAAAGGTGACTTTCAGTTCCGTGTGTAAGCAATCGTCACCTTCTTTTTACCGGTACTACAAGTGACAGACAGAAGAGAGGGCACAGACAGGAGACAGAATTTTATATATTACAAGTACCTGTACGTACGTACAGGACACTTGGAATATATAACCTGACAAGTGAGTACTACTCGTCACTCAGTTTCTACCGGGGAAAAAGTGACTGCTAGAAATAATAACCAACCATTTAAAAGACTTTTGTTTTTATATATAGAAAAAAGGAACTGTATCTGACTAATTATATCTTTTACAGTTCCTCAAGAGGGTTTTTCTTTTTTATGTGTACAATTTTTCTTCTCGGACTAAATATACTTCCTTTTTTGTTTTTGGAAATGGAAATGATGGTTAGAAGTATATTTATCTTTTTATATTTCCCTTTTCTTTTTAGATAGTATTTAAGTACAGTAGTAACGATCTACTGTACTTTTACTACCATTGTTGGAGCCTCATATAATCACATATTTTTTCTTCAGTAGTTTTTCCGCTCCAACTAAATATACAATTTATTTTTCTTTTTTAGTGATTGATTTTAAAACTTGAATTTTCATAATACCTAGAAATAATAAACAACCATATAAACCAGAGACTCATAAAATTTATTTATATCTTTATCCTTTTTTATAAATTGTTTTTATAAGTGAAGAAATGGTCCAGTAAAATTAATTACCAGACCATTTCAACAAGGAGGATGGATATATATAAACGAAATTGTTTCCATACTTAAAGAAACAATTAAGACAGAGAACTCTATATTAATTTAAAGTGTTATCTTCGGGTTATTTTTTAAATTTGCCCCGTTTATAACAATTGTACATAAACCATAACCACTGTCTGTAGATTGTTCATCTAATGGTTGATCGTTTATCTTCCAACACTATATTATACAATTAATTTGATTCTTAACCACTACATGTGTGTTCACTTTATACTACATGTGATATCACTGTGTAGTCACTGTGTAGTTGTTTACTACAAATAAAAAGTGGGTCACGATGGACCTCACTATGTTGAGTGGATCACAATGGATCTCACTATTGATTACTATATTATACAATTTTTATTTGTCCATTATAAACAAACTTTATAGGAACTATAAAAATTATAAATAAAAATAATAAACTGCCATATAGTGAGTTTTGGAATGATTAAAAATGATTAAAAATGTTCATAAAAGTTAACAAATTTTTCTCAAAAGTGAAAAAAGTGGAAAAAACCTTTCACCAAATTTAATTGGAGATTGAAGGGGAACCTTCTCATGTACTACGTACATGATAATACATACATGTACTACGTACATACATGTATTATGGACTTTTTGAAAAAATAGACTAAAATAATCCCCTTTAGTAATTATCCTTTATCTTTATACATGTAAACCTGATCTCAACCGATCAGGTCGATTTTAGTTCAAACCTCTAAAATCGTATACTACCTTTTGTTTAAACTCTAAAGATTACTTAGAGTTTTTATTTTACTTTTTAGGACTTGATTTTTTAGTCTATTTCAATTACAATACTGTTGAAATTTAAATTTTTTGGAGGAATTTTAGATTATGACAGAATTAGAAAGATTAGAACAAAATTATCAAGAGAAGAGAAACAGTGGTATTCATGTAGAACAACAAATTAAAACACAGTATACCAATATCATTAATTCAATACTTAGTGAATCTGGTTTGGATTTAAATTTAATTAACTACATATATATAGATTTAACTGAATCATTCAAAACTACAAGTATTTGGAATTACGATAGACTAGTAATATCAATTGGAGATAACGACAATAATTACGATATTAGTCTTTATATTAATGAGAAGGAAATTAAGTTTAATAACTGTTGTACCGGTGACTGGTTAGTAAATTCAAACTACCATAAATATTTAAAAGCTCTAGTAGCCTTAGCCGATGCAGAACCTGAGATAAGAGCTGTAACAGTACAGTTCGATAGAACTCCTTTAGAAGAAGAACAACAAGCTCATATACTTTTAGAAAGAGAAAAACGTAGACTACATGAGGAAGAGTTTAAAAGAATTAAAGAAGCTAAAATACAAGAAATCGATTCAGCAGAATATATAGCTGAGTACAGAGCTATTAGAAGTTATGAGGAAGGTTATGTACAAGGAGAAAATAAACAAAAAGTAGGTACATTATATAAGGTAATAAAAAGAACACCTAAGTTTATTACTTGTAAAGAATACGAAAGGTCAACAGATGACAAAGGTGTAGAATACTGGCATCCTTCTAATTGGCTTAATGACCAGGTTAAGATGAGAAGAGATTCAATGTACTATCCTAACTATAAAAAAGTTAGTAAAGGAACAGCAGAAATAATAATTTCAGATTAGGACTTGAAAAAGTCCTTTTTTTATTATATAATACTAATTGAGGAATGGAGGTATTCTAAATTATGAATATTGAATTAGCAAATTATATGTATCCACAAATAATTAAAAGTGACTACAGAGGTAATTTAAGAATGGATTTACCAGATAACTACTATGTAGACAATATCCTTTGTGACTACGATGAAGATTGTAGTAGAGAAGATTACGATGAAGTCATTAAAGCTTTTGAAAAGGTTTTAGAAGATGGCAACATCAAAATGTATGATGGGGATATACAGTTAAGTGAGAATCACACATTACTAATGTTAGATGATGTGGATATCGACCAAACGGAGTGGTGGTTCTTAGTGGATAACTCCTTAGAAGATTTAGAAGAAGAAACTGGTGTAGAGTTCTTCTACAATGGTAGGATGAACAGACACATAGTAGTTAAGAATACAGCTGAGCACTTTATAAACTCAGTAAAATTAAGAGAAAGATTATTAGATTATGAAAAAGAATTAGTTAATTATGTAAACGATAATTATAAAAAAGGAGATATGGAGGAATAATATGCTCGCAGAAGATTTTAATACCATAGTAAGCAAATTACAAGAAAGGGTAAATGGCTGTAGATTTTATTTAGATATTATAAAGGATAAAGAATCCTTAAGTCATTTAAGTGTAGAAGAAGTTTTAAAGATTAAACTCTTTTGTGATAAGGAACTTGTCAAACAGACTAGAATACTTATGGTAGACGTATACCATATAATTGGAATGGGTAACTTAAGTGTTAGTCAGTTATGTACATTTAACAAATTAATTAAAGAGTATTCATCTTATAGACCAGATATAAAGGCTATTTCAAAGTGGGATACAAAATTATCAAGTTTACCTAATGTACCTAAAAAGACATCTTTCAAATTACTTGAATTAGGAATTACTGTTAATTCAGGTAGGGACAATGTAGATGAAGTATACGAAGAAAAGGAAGATGTAGATGACTACAGTGAGGACACTGTAGAAACTGTAGAAATACCTAAAGAAAATGTAGTGGGTAAGTTTAATAATGGTAAAATTTATCTTACCTCCGAACAAATTTCAGATTTTATAGAAGACATTAAATTAAAAATTGTAGGTTTTAATAACATAAGTAAGATGGATAAAATAAAGAAAGAGATTACTAATGAATCAAATTCACTTGGATGTAAGTGGAAGTTAGAGAACGGTTTATATGTAGGTAAACCTAATCCAAGTAATCTAAAGCTATTTAAAAATTATTATTTAAAGGAGGATTAATAAAATGAGAATGAAAGAATATCACAAAATACTATGTAGTTCAGTTAAGGATAAGAGAGTAGGTAATCACGAGGTCGAACATTGTTTTGGTAAGAGATACTTTTACTATCATGGCAACTGTGTATGTTTTGTAGATGATGAGAAGAAAACATACACATTAAGTTTCTGTGGTTACGGTGGAAGTATCAGTACAAAGAACTGTCTAGCGGGATACAGAGAATACTTTACTGGCATTAATTATAAAGAAGAAAATCCTATACCTATTTATAATTACGAGATATCACATGACGCGAAAAGCTGTTAAGGAATAACCTTTTCATTTTAGGACTTGATTTTCAAGTCCTTTTATATTATAATATGTGTGTAAGGAAAGAGGAGGAAATATTATGTCATCTGAAAATGAATTAAAAATTTGTCGTGCAATTTGTAGGTGCTGGGAGACAGTATATGCCGATGAACACGTAAGCATCGATATGTATACAGGAACAGGTATGGGCTTTCACGTACACGAATTAGGTAATAATACCTTTCAAATTAATTTTGAAAATAGAAGATGCTGGTGGATTGCTGGTGACCACGTAGCAGATGTAAAAGATATAGTAAAGCAAAAGTTACAAGAAGCTGGCTTACATCCTACCAAATTAAAAATCCACGGTAAGACTTTTATTATAAATTGGAAGGATAATAGGAAGTATGTAAAAATCCATAGAATTATATTTGTAGACAATACTTTAAATTAGGAGGGATATTATGTCTAATATATTAAAAAAGATAATTATAAACGATGTAACTAAAAAACAATATGTAATTATGAGGGATACGCCAAATGGACCTATCGTTATTTCTGGTACCTTTAGTATACTAGAAAACGCTAAGAATGAATGTAAGAAGAGAATTAAATTTGGTAAGGAATCAAATAACGTTTATACGGCTCAGAATGGTTGGAGTGAACCTTATCTTGTAGAAATAAAAGTAGAATTAGAAAAAATAAAGTTAGATTAGTGATTGATATTTGTTTTAAAATATCATATAATCTATGTTGTAAAAAGGAGGAAGTATTTATGAAAAGGAAATATTTTAATATTGACAGTACTAAGTGTGAAGGTATTAAGGTTATACTTTGTTTAGGTATTAATGGTAAGGTATATTATCATCCAATTTGGATTGGACGTGTATATTTAACAAAAAAATTATTAGAAAAGTATAATATTGATATACTTAAAATATATGATTGCTCTGGTCATATGAGATATGTTGACGTTAACTTTATGTATATGTTAAAAACTGAAAAACAATTTCTTGATAAATTGGAAATTACATTGGAAGACGTTGACAAATTAATTAGTATAAGTACAAATAAGGATTATTATTTTCCTTTTAAAAACGAAGAAAAATTATTTAAGGAGATAAATAATTCAAATTAGTGATTGATATTATATATAAGTTATTATATAATACGGGTGTAGTTTGGAAATAGCAAACGTCATAAAAAATTAAAAAAGAATGGAGGATTTAAATTATGACATTAGCAGAAAAATACGGTATTCAAAAAAATTCAGTTGTAGGTTCTATCGAACTTACTAAAAATCCTTATAGCTTTAAAGGTACATTCGAAGAATTATATAACCTTACAGCTTCAGGTAGACTTAAATTATTAAAACAAGACGGTCGTTTAGTAGGTGGCAGTATTAGTGGTTACGATACTGTGGAAGACGATAATTTAGCTGGCAAAGCATTTATGGAAGCATATATGTGTAAGCCACTTATGGATTACGTTAATTTAGCAACTCAATTAGTTGAAGCTAATTTAATACCTACAATTATTTCAGAAGATCCATTAAAAGTAAGTATTCTTAATGGCTTAGTAGTATTAGACCAATATGGAAATGAAATTCATAACGATGGCGACGAAGCACCAGCTGAAGACCAAGATGAAGATGAAGACGAATATTTAGTTCCTGGAGACGTTGTAGACGATACTAGAAATATTAAGAACTATATTAGATATACTGAGGGCAGATGTTTAGCCAGAGGTTGTAACCCTAATATAGAATACGATGCGGACCGAGACGTATATGTAGTTACAGGTTTAGAGTTCGGTAGAAAGTTAACAGATGCCGAATTAGATTTAATCGATGTAGAATACGAAGATTAATTAAAAATTAAATAATATTCCTCCTCCCTCAGGGGAGGAGGTTATTTTTAAGAAAAAATATTGTATAATTACATTGGAAAGGAAATGATGGGTATGACTCTTGACTCAATTAAAAAGAGCTGTTTAAATGAAAGCTCAATCATTAAAGTTAATATTTTAGATAAAGATAATAACTTTGTATGTAAGACATACGATAGTTTAACAGACGCTGAAAGAAAGAAAAATGTAAGGGAGTTAAAAAGATTCGTCACAAGAAAGTATTGTGAATGGGATAAGATTAATGCCCTTTCAACAGACCCTCAAGAAAAAGAAAAGGCTCAAAGATATATGTCAGCATACTGGGCAGCAATCCTTCTAGCTTATTGGGGTAAGATATATGACTGGAAGAATAATAGCTTCTCTTTAAACCTACCAGATACAGATTATTTCGATTGGCTAAATGACTCTTTAAAAGATGCCTTCTGTTATCGTTCTTGGATGACTACAAGAAGACTACATCCAAAACAATATGACAGTGAGTGGATAGATAATCCAAACTATGTAGAAGATGAAAATGCAGCCGACATGAGTATTAATTATTTCTGTGGAGCTCGTAGAGGTAAAGAATATCAAAAAGCAAATAAGGATAAGAGAAAAGCAAATTATCAAAATGTAAGTATCGATCAAAGCTTCGATGAAGATGGCTACTCAATATTAGATAGAAAAGGTTTATCATCAGACCCTAAAGAATACAACGGTATCAAATCATTAATCAATTTATTCTTATCAGAAAACAAATTAGTAGAAGCTGTAATACTTGATATGATAGCTTATGGCGATTCTGTTAAGGAAGATAAGAATAAGATAGTTCTACCAAATACTATCACTGAGGATGAAGAAGATAATGAAGAGGTATACAGATACACTTACGGATTCAATGAAAGAAAGGTAGTTAAACAATTAAATCAAATTAACGATAATTACTTTACAGAATACTTTAATAAGGAATATAAAGTAAAAGATTATAAACCTATATTAGAAAAGTTAAAGAAATTAAGTAATGGAAAGTTACATACTGAGATTCAAAAGACATTAATCTCAATTAAACAAAATCCAGATTTACTACAATTCATTGGTTAGGAGGTAGTGACATGACAGACTACTACATAAGAATCTATAAGTACACACATGACGGTGATCCAGATTATGAAAAGATAGATCAGGTAAATCTTATGGTGAAGAAAAACGATAAGAGAACCGAAAAAGAAATTATCATTAATATGCTAGAGAATTTATTGGAATCATATAAGGAAGAAGTTAAAAGAGGTAATTAATACCTCTTTTTATTTACCTTAGAAATAATAAACTACCATATAACACGGTACGTGTTTTTTTAATTGTATATATTAAATAAAGGTTGAGGTGATTTACAAATGAAAATGATTAAACAAATTTTCTTTGATGTTGATGTAGATGAGAAAGGTAATTATGTAAGTTACGCACAATTAAACTTCCCTTTCTATTCCCCAGAGGATAAAGGTGGTAGAGTTTACTTTAAGACAGATAAAGAGTTAGATAAGAAGATGTCACATGTAGTTGAACTATCACTTGATGATGTCAAAACACTGGGTAAGAATGTAACAAGAACATACAGTCTAGATGTTGAGACACTTGAGAATTTTGAACAGTACATTGATGTGATAATGTCAGATTAAATTGGTTACATTTGTGATTGATTTTTGTTCTATTCTATTATATAATACTTGTAGAAAGATGGAGGACAAAAAATATGCAAAAAATATTATTTAATTTAACAAAAAATCAGGACATTCAAAATTATCATACTTATGTCCAAGACGACAAATTCAAAAATCAAAAAATTATTAACACTCAAGCTCTTAATGACGGGCAAACATTAATAATTACAGTCGAAGACTTTAAGACAAATCAAATTATTAATCATCCTACATTTGGACAAGGTCAAATAATTGACGCTAATCCAAATTACGTCAAAATTCAATTTGAGCAAGGCCTTAAAACATTTAGCCAAGCATCATTACTAGACATTATTAGTTAAGGCTTAGCCTTAACTTTTAATTCTATATGGAGGTAAAAAATTATGTCAACAAATTTCAAAGAAGCAGTCAATACTAAAGTCGTTGGTTTAGGTAATGTACTAACACCAATACAACAACAAGAATATAAACACTTAGATGAGGTTATTTCAAACCTACAAACAATGAACAAAACAAAGGAATATAACGATTACCTATATTGTTTACCAGAACAATTCGTTAAGAGTTTAATTAGTGGTAAAGAGGTTTTAAACAAGTGGGGTCGTAGATGTACTGTAACAAATATCTGGTATGTTCCAGAGGAGAAAGACTATTCAATGACAATCAAATGGGAAAACAAATCCTGGAAGATGTGGTTGAGAACAGCCTTAAAAGATTTCAAGTGGATAGGTTTAAAGAAAAATGTAGTAGGTAAATATTTTATTAAATTAAATGAAGAGTCAACAAATAATACTATACTACACCTACAAGCAAAGAAAGATAAGTACTCAAAGATGTATACTCAAGACCAAAAACGTTCAAGTAACATTATAGGTAGAGAGTTAGCAAAACATACTAATGAAATGATAGTTAGTAGAGAAGCTATCAGAAAATCAATCATTAGTATTCAAAGAGATAGTAGAGTTATGGCAGATGCTTGGAATTCTACATTAAATACACAAGAACAACAAACACTAATTAACTGGTTAGCCAAAAACGTTTATAGTATGAGGTTATATGTTGTAAAGGGTAGTAGATGGGATAAAGCAATATCCGAACTATATCCTTCAGAACAATATGGCAAGCCTAGACAAACAATACCAAGTGAGTTAAGTAAAGATAGTATCAATGGCTACGTTAGTGTTAGTAGTTTAGATGGCATACCTTACGAATTACTTAAAAAAATTACACACAAACAAAAGGATGAAGATGTAGTTAAACAAAATAAAGGTTCTAGCAAATATAGAATTAATAATTATTTATTAGTTTTATATCTATTAAACAATTATAATCAAATCGGATTTAAGATAGGTAAAACTAATTTAAACAAGGAAATTAAAGCTATTTAATAATAGCTTTTTTCTTTTGTGATTGAATATTAGTTTAATTTATTATATAATATTTGTGTAAGAAAGAAGGAGGAATAATATGTCAGGAGTAAAATTAGAAGGTAAACGTAGTGAATATAGTGAAAGGACTTTCTATCTAATGGCAGTTATAGGTGAGTGCTATTTAGGATTAGATACACCAGATCAAAACTATTTTAAAAACAAATTATGTAAAGCAATTAAAGAATTGAATGAATTGAATAAGCAAGAGGAGGAAGATTAATGTTAGGTTATCTAGAAAGGAACGTTAATCCAAAGAATAGAAAAACAGGTGATTGTTCAACAAGAGCCTTAGTTTCAGTTTTAGATATTAGTTATGAACAAGCACTTGTACTACAAATGGATGAAAGTTTAAAGTGTTATTACGATCCTACATCAAAACAAGTAATGGAAAGGGTCTTAAACAAATTTGGTTATGTGAAGATGAAACAACCTAGATGGCCTGATGGAACAAAATTCAAGGTCAATGAATTGGATCAAATCATACCAAAATCAAAACTACACGAAGGAGTTTTAGTTACAGTTGCAAATCATCACACAGCCATTAAGGATAACAACATTATCGATATATGGAATTGCGGTAATAAGTCAGTAGGTAATTATTATATAAAGGGAGGAAAATAATATGAATAAAACATATCCAAATGTAGGGGACAAATTATACTTAAGACAATTTACTGGTAACAGTTGGGTTGATATGGTTAAGAGACCTTATACCGTTATTGGTGTAAGTGATACCAAAGTTACCATTCAGGAATGTGAGTTAGTGTTTAACGGTCCAAGGTATTTCGATACACTACCAGATGAGATAAGAAGGGATCCTAATGGTAGGATAGAGGAATTAAACTGGCACCCTAAAAGAGGTATGTGGGGTACTAAAGGTAGGGATGCAGATTATCCACAATACGCTATATTCACTAATGAGTATCAATATCAACCATATTTAGATTAATTCATTTTAGGACTTGATTTTCAAGTCCTTTTATTATATAATCTATGTGTAAATGGAGGAATAGAAAATGACTAAGTATTATGTAGATGACATTAAAGGTAATAGAATCTATGAAGGATTCGATGAAGACACAGCTTATAGATTATGTAGACAATACAATGAGAATTGTGGTGGGACATACGATGTAACTGAAATCGATACAGATTTAGATGAGTTCGATAAGTTAGATGAAAATAATTACGTATTCTATTACAACGATTATTTAACTTCTTTATATGGAGATGATGAGCATATCAAACAAGATATAAAGATGTTCCTTGAATACGAAACAGGTAAAGAGATTATCGATTTCGATTTAAGTTATAATGATCCAGGGAATAGTGGTGACAATGCAAACTTCTGGGTATACGATATTAAATGGAAATAATAAACTACCATTTATACTGGGGGTAAATAAATATGGAAGAAGATGTAAGAGTTAAATATATTTTAGGTAACGAAACAATGGAGTTGGCTGAACAACTTGGAAGTGATCTATTCGATAGTTGGTTAGTTAGTGAAATCGATAGGGCAGATGACATGTTGGATGATGTTAATATCCTATATGACGATGACACTAGAACAGCCTGGACGAATAGAAAGGATACACTTCAAGAAATAAGAGAAGCTTATCATAAGTTGAAAAAATAATTGTATAGTTAGATTGTAGGTAAGTCCTACCTACAATCACCTCCCTTTCTGGCATAAGCCTATAAAGCTTATGCCTATATAGGAACATAACATAAGTAATGTATCAAATGAGTATACAGGTAACAAATCCTGTTGTTCCTACCAAATTTGTTTTGAGTTCTGTCCTCCTAAAAATAAGACCAGTCATTAAGACTGGTTTTATTTGTGATTGATTTTTGTTTTGATTTATTATATAATCTAGGTGTAGTTTGGAGGTGGCTTAAATGACACTAGAATCTTTATTCGAACGTAGAGGTGGTCGTATAAATGTTATACATTGTGACACACGTGAGAAGGCTCATAGATTACTTAAGAGATTCGATGAACTGGGTAAGAAGTGGTGTAATGGTAAAAGTTATCTAGAACAAGATAACTACAATTGTTACGGTGAGGACACTTGTTATACAGTTGAGGGTCACTATTCACCACACTGGTGGTATCAAAACAACAATTATCCTATTGTAGAATTCGATGAAATAGACGATTTCAAAGGTGGTTTATTCTATCCACTAAATTTTGTAAAAAGGGGGATAAATAAATTATGACATTAGAAGAATTCTTTAGAAAAGAAGATGCTTATGTAATACATTGTCATACTGAAGAGGAAGCCATTAAGCTTTGTAACAAGTTTGATGAAATGGGTAAACATTGGGCTGGTGGTCAATCTTATAGGGATATTACATATTGGAATGATCACGATGGAGGAGAGTGTTATAGTAATCGTAGAACTCACGCAAGCTATTACTTCTACAGATCAGATCCTGTTAGGTGGAGAGTTGTCGAATTTAACGATATAGATGATTTCAAAGGTGGATTATTCTTTCCTTCAAATTTCCAAAAGAGAAATTCAAATTAGGACTTTAAATAAAGTCCTTTTTTATGATTGATTTTTCCATTAAAATATTATATAATACTAGTAGAAAGATGGAGGAATCAAAAATATGAAATTAGCAAATAATTTAAAACTTGAAATTTGTGAGGCTTTAAAAGATTATAAGAAAGCAAAAGAATACGTTTATAGTAAAGAAAGAAAGGGGGCAATTATAAGATCAATTCATCCAGTTTATCATAATACTTCAAAATCTTATATTAATGAAAAAGATGAAAATGGCAATTGGAAAAGTGTAGATTGTAGAAGATATAGATTTAATATTTGTAGTGAAAATAGTTGGAATAGAATGGAATTGGATAGTAAATTAAAAGAAGAAATAGAAAATAAAGTTAAAGATATTTTAAAAAATTATGGCATCAAATATAAATCAGTTAATTTAGATACCTATTATCCTTATTATGAAAGCAGAATGGAATATGCAAGCTGGATTAGGTGTTTAGATATATTTGTAGATTATGAATAAAGGGATTTAAAAAAATCCCTTTTTCTTTTTGTGATTGAATTATTTTTAAAAATATTATATAATCTATAATGTAAAAGGGAGATAGATAATATGAAAAAAGCAATTAATTATATGAAAGGCGAATTAGAATTAATGCCTAAACAAAAAGTAGTAAACGTTTATTATAATTTATTAAAGGAAAATAAAATTAAAATTAATAAAAACGAAATTAATAAATTAGAAAAAAATCAAATTATTCGTAGTTACGTTACTTTAAGAAATAATTATTTATTGGGATAGGAGGATTAAAGATGAAGCAATTTAGATTAGTTTTAAATGGTAAGCCTGGGGAGTGGTTAAATGCCAAAGACGTTAGTATAGAAACATTCCAAAGAACAGGTAAAGAGTTAGTTAAGTTAGGTTATAAAAACTGGTATGTAGAATGGAGATAGATAGTATGAAGTTAAGAGAATTAAGTGATGTATTAGGTGATTCAATAGTTAAGTATAGTGTTACCGTTTTAGGTGTAGATGAAGCTGTTTATGAAGTAGATTTCAACAAATTAAAACCTGAACAAAAATTACTATACTCTATCGGTGGTGATCCAGTGAGAGATGAACTTGGTGATGAACCGGTAATAGAAGTGTATTGTGGTCAAGGTGGTTTCATTATAGACTTGTCACCAAACTCTTTAGATAAAATGTTACAGGTAGCTAAGAAATATAACATACCTGTAGTTACTACACACTATCCACTAATCGATTAACTAAATTGGTTAAAAGGAAGTGAAATTAAATTGAAAAAATATGTATTCGATTTTAATTTAAGTTGTTGGATTCAACAATTAGAGATTGAAGCAGATAGTTATGAAGAAGCTGTTGAGAAGTTATATATGATGGATGCTAACGAAATAATTGAAAAAGGTTACGTTCATGATAACGATATAACAAGTGTAAGTTGTGACGACTTCGATGATGACGATGATGACTATGATCTTGATGACGACTATGATCTTGACGATGAAGATGAAGTTGGTGAGTCAGATGATGTTGAACATGATGCTGACTATGAAAGAAGTTGGGGTCCTGATAGATCCGATGAGGACGAAGAATAATTCGATTTTAAGGACGATAGTTTAAAAGATATATAAATTATTACCAAATTAAAACAAATTAAAAATAATGAGGTTTACTTAATTGTAAACCTTTTTTCTTTTTATGATTGATTTTTATATTAAAATATTATATAATATTAGTAGAAAATGGAGGAAATAAAAAATGCCAAAAATAACAAAAAATTTAATTCAAATCAAAAAAACTAAATACATTACTTGGACTTATCGTCTTAATGCTGGAACCACTTATAGTTCTCGTAGTGAACCTCATTGTAGTAGTATTAAAGATTATTTCAAATATGAAAATAAAGGTGAGGATGGGACTAAAAGGGTTTATGTATCATTCGTTAATCCTAATCATAACTTTATCGATACTCAACCAATATTTATAATTAAAAAAGGTTCAAATTATTATATCGATACAAATAGCAATTCATTTAATAGTATAAGGGAAGATTTAAGAGGAGCTATAATAGATTATTTAACAAAATAATATTGGAAATAATAAACAACCATTAATATTATAGGGGGTTTAAAGATGAAGAAATATTTCTTAGGTCATGAAGTTAGTGAATATGGGTTAAAGAATGGATATGTAGATTATGGGTGTTTAAGTGAAGGCTTTAATATGATATTGGCAAATGATATTGCAAAGAGGCTTGATCACTTCACACTCTATAATGGTGAAGATTATGATGTGGAGAATGAATGTTACCACGACATCTACCAGTGGTTCATTATAGATGAGAGAGCGGCCGAGGTGTTGAAAGAGTATACCGACGAGATAGTTTATGAAGATGAAGAGTTAGGGTTGTACATTTGGGCTGTCACTCATTATGGAACTTCTTGGAGTTACGTTTTAACAAATATAAAGATAGAATAAAATTAAATTAGCCAATCCTTAAGTGGATTGGTTTTTTTGTTGTAGTGATTGATAAATATTTGTTTTTATTATACAATATAGGTGTAAAGATGGAGGATAAGAAAATGGAAAAGAAATATTTAGAATTATCATATAATGGAGTTTTAGTTGGAGCTTTCGAAGATGTAAAGAAGTTAGAGAAAGATGAGAGAGGTACACTTACAATAGAGAGTGCTGATGGGAACTACACAATACCACGAGTAGTTTATGGGGGTAAAGAAGTGTACTACATTAAAGAGTTAGCTTTACCATTCGATAACTATAAATTAGTTTGTAGAAGAACATTAAGAGGACATACAAATAACTTAGATGACAAAGTAGTTAAACAAGTTAAGATCGGAGGTTGAGAGAAATGAAAAAGAAAAAGATTTCAAATCCATTTAATTTGGCACTCATTCAAGCAAGAGCACATATGAACTTAACTCCTACAAAGAAAGGTAAAGTAGAAAAAGAGTTAAGAAAAAATAAATATAATAAATGGAAGTTAGAATATTAAAATGTATATTTATATAGAGATGAAAGGTAGGTAATAGAGATGAAATATTATATGGTGTTAGAAGAAGGGATTGGAAAAGAAACTTGGAAAAGAGTTGAACATAAGTTTAGAGATGAGAATTCAGCCAAGGAGTATTATAACAAAAGTATCAAAAATCTTTACACATCATCTAAATACTTTAAACCAGTTGAAGTAGAAGTTAAGTATCCAATAGATGATAAGGATTTTGAAAATATTAAAAACGATTAAAAACTATTAAACTTTCAAATTATAAAATATTAAAAAGTATTAAAAACTATTAAAATCAATTTCATCTTTTTGAGATTGATTTTTTTGTTATTTTATTATATAATATAAGTGTAGTAAGGAAAGGTGATTTTATGTATCAGGAAAGAAAAAAATTATTCGATATGAATAAAAAAGATTTCGATAAATTTTGTGATTGTAATATAGACTTTGAGGGTTGGTGTAAAAAAACTTGTAAGTTACATGGAACTGAAATATGTAAAGTAGTTAATAAGTCACATAATGATAATATTAATTTAAGTAAATTGTGTGATGAATTAAATAATTTAAAAGACTTAGAACTTACATATATAGATAGATATAAAAATTAAAAGGGAAAGGTGATTTAAAGTGTTAAAGGTAACTTATAACGATAAACAAATAACTTGTATTGCAACATCTGGTCATACTAACACTTATATTGGTAAGTTACTTGTTGACTATACAAAATACGAAAGTAAGAAGTTATATGATGAAGAGAATAGAATTTGGACATATGGCAACACATTTGATCTAACTATCTCTAGTTGGTATGTAGAAGATAGTTATAAACACCAAGGTTATGGAAAGAAGATGTTGAGAGAAATATTTAAAGCCTTTAAACCTTACAACATTAACTCTTTAAAATATATTTGGAATGGTACCAATAAATATGTTGGTGAGTGGCTAAAGAAGTTTAACGCTAGATGTTGTTGTCCACTAGCTGTTTTGAAAATGAGTGAAGAAGATAATTGGGAAAGCCACATATACGAATTAAATGTAAATAGGTTTATGGATTATATAAATAATATTGAGTAGTTTTTGTGATTGATTTATTCCTCAAAATATTATATAATATGTATGTAAAGATGGAGGAATATAAAAAATGAAAAGACTAATTAAATTTGAAATTAATGAATTGGATGCATTAAATCCTAAAAAATATATATTGCAAGAAGAATATAATGGCTTTGGAATTTACCAAGAAAAATGTCCAAGTGGATTTTATTGCCACCAAAGCTGGCTATTGGCAGATAGCAAAAATAAAGTAATGCTTGCAGTGGATAGCTTTAATAATTGCTGCAAGGAAGAATTAATGGATATTGTGGATAATTATAATAAGGAAAAGAAATTTGGAATTAGAGGAAATTGGATTGGCTACCATAGGGAAGATAATAAAGATGTAGCTTTATATAGAATGCATAATTGCGTTAATAGAATTATTTAAATCAATCTTGTGATTGATTTATTTTTTATAATATTATATAATACAAGTATAAAAAAGAAGGAGATTAAAATATGAAAAGAAATGGATATGGTTATCAACCAACAAGTGATCCAGTAGATCATAAGAAACGAATTGAAGATTCTTCAATTGAAATTGGTGATTTAACTTTATGGAAAGCAAGAAAAATATGTAAAGAATTTTCTCAAAATAGAACTTTCTTTGACCATAAAGATTGCCCTCTATATAGTGTATGTGGGAAATCATTTGGTAATGAGTTTGTAGATTTAAATAAAAAAATCGAGGTGAAAGAAAATGATTAGAATATTACATGAAGGTTCAAAAGAAAACAATAAAACATTTATACGTGAAACAACTTGCAATAATTGTGGTTGCCGTTTCGAGTATACATTAGGAGATTGCGAAAGCGTTGAAGGAAGCCGTGAAAGAAGAAATGAGGTCAACCTTGAAATTAGATGTCCTCGCTGTGGTCACTACTTACATAGAATACTTAAATAAAAAGGGAGTTTGACTTACTAGAGAATAGGAGTAAATAACTTATGAAAGAAAATGAAATTAAACTTAATGATAAAGTTTATGTTGTTAGAAAGTTTGGAACAACTAAAAGTGGTTTCGATGTTCAAATTATTAAATATGAAGTTAAGTATAAAGGAAAAACTGCATTTATACCTTATGGCTTTCAACAATTGTCAGAAAGATATCAAGAAATACCATATAGTATGTGTTCAAAGACTTTAGAAGAAGCTAAACAAATAGTTCATTTAATGCTAGGTGATTCTATCGAATTCGTTGAACGATATAATGGAAACTATTATGATGTAAAGTTTAAGTAAAAGATAGAGGAGATACTATGAAGGATTATAAAGAATTAGTAGCCGCTATGTGTGACTACTGTGGATTAGATAACTTATATCCATATGATAACCCTGATGAAATCTTAGCAGAGTTTGAAGCTCGTGTTGACGAGCAAGCTAGAATAAAAATCTCTATGATTAGTAGAGAGAAAAAGTTAAATGATAGAATTAAAGAATTGGAAGATGAGGTAGACATCCTAGAAAAATGTATAAAATATAGTATCATGTAAAGTTTAAATAAAGTCAATTTAGGACTTGATTTATTTACATAAATATTATATAATATAGGTGTAATAAAGGAAAGGTGATTAATATATGACTATTATATATATTCTATTTTTAGGATTCGTTATACCTTCTATTTTCTTTATTGGGTTAGCTATTTTTATAGTAAATAAATATAAATATAAAACAATTCCTGAAAATCAAATAGATAATGAAACGAATTTATTAGATGTATCATTACCAAAGGGAATGCACGGTTATTATCTTATTGCACAAATTACAACTTCAAAAACAGTACATCATAATGCATCTTCATTTGGGTTCTATAATAACCATGTATCAGCTAGAACTTACACACCAGCTTTTAATAGTACTAAAACAAGTATTATAGAAATAACTGCTAAAACATTTCGTGAACTATTTGACCAGTTAAACCAGTATCCAGAGATGGATATCGAGTGGGTTAAGAAACGTGATACAGATAAAAAAGACGGTGCTTATTTTAAGTATGTCTATTATTACGGTTCAGATTTTAAGGATTTAAATCAAAGATTTATTTATCTACTTAAAATGTATTTAGCCGAAAAAGATAATGAAAGAAAAAATAAAATAAATGACATTAGAAATAAGTTTTATTAGAATTCTTATAGTATATAAATAATTCAAAATAGGTCTTGATTAAAGTCCTATTTTATTATATAATATAAATGTAAATAAGGGAGGAATAAAATATGTTAAAAATAGTTTTCGAATACAAAGATCGCTATACTGGTGGTCTATGGGTAAGACAAGAATGTGAAATGGAATCTATAAAAGAGTGTAAAGAATTTTATGGATTAGGTGTAGATTGCGATTATAGAATTATTAGTGTAGAAAGGATTTAAAAGAAATGAAGTATACTAATAATGGAAAGAAATATAATGTAGAAAGTGTAGCCTTTGGTGGGATGATCATAAACGTGAATGGAACAAGTATTACCAATTGTTCAAAGTTACCAGAATTTCCTACAACTGGTTATTCAGTATTTGTAGATAGTGATGAAGTATGTTTTGATAGTTTTGAGAAAGCATATGAGTTTGCTACTACAAAACAAAAGAATACATCTAGGTATTAAGCCGCTGGGCAAATAATAAAAGTTATTAGTTAAATCTAATTCTGTCCTATTACTTTAAGATAGGACTTTTTCTCTTTTGTGATTGATTTAAGTATTAAAGTATTATATAATATATATGTAAAAAGGAAGGAAGATGGTTGAAGATGAAAACTTTAAAAATATTAGGATGGTACTATTTAGCCGGGTTAACATATTTATTATATTTAATTTTATTCGTAACAATTATATTAATTCCAGTTTTAGTTTACCTATTAGATTTAAATTGGTGGTTCATAGAACCATTTGAAGACGCTAAAAGAAAGGCAGAAGAAATAAGAGGTGAGTAAGGTGTTAAAGAAAGTAAAAGAGTTAACAGTAGAAGAATTACTTATTTTAGGTAAAGCTGATAATGTAAGAGAGTTAAGAATAACTATTAATGGAACAGATAATCCTAATAAACACTTTGATGTTAACATTGGTGGTGTTAATTATGGAAGAAGGTTATTCCTAGAAGATGAAGTAGATATTCCTGAAATTAGTAATCTTTCATATATATTCTTATTTAGATTAAAACATCACTATGGTAAAGTGAAATTTGTAGATAAGGATAATGAGCTACTTCAAATAACATATATAAGAGATATCCCAAATATTGCAATTGATTTCTATCATGAAAGAGTAGAGTATACAGAATTACTTCCTATAGATAATCCATACAATGATGAAGTTGTAGCTTGTATTAAATTTATGGATAAAACTAAAGAAGACTTAAAAAATATGAGATAGAGGTGATTAGTATGAAGGCAATAGAAATGGCAGTATTAAAATTATTAGAATATAGATTAAAGTACGATACAATGTCTTGTAGTAGTTGTTTTGCTGCCGACGTACTAACAAAGTATAATAACAAAGAATATCCTTGTGAGCACGACTCTAGACCATTATATGATGCTGACAATGTTGAAATTGGATGTCCTAAAAATTGCGTTCATTGTAAAAATGCCTGGGTCAAGGCTTTTGAAGTATTAGAAGAAAAAGGTATCGATATCGAAGATACTATGGAGTTTAATTGTTAATATGAAGAGGGCGATAGTATGGAAAAGAGAGTAAGAGATTTAACTGATGAAGATTATGATAGAATGTGTAAAAAATACAACTCTAGTGAAAACTGCCAATGCAGCCAATGTCCTTTAAACCATTACTGCCCATGTGCTTGGGATGATGAACTAGATGATATAGTAGTGTTAGATGACCCAGAGGAGAATGATTAATATGAAAAAGAAGTTAATGAGAATAGGTGATATCAACTTAAGTAAGAAGGCCGAGTTCTGCAACCATCCTAGTGGTACTCCCTGTCCTAAAACTTGTAAGTTTGCAGCAGAGCATGGCAGATGTAAGTTAGTTGAAAAGCAATATGAGAATGAAATGATTGAAGTAGAAGTTGATGATTAATAAGGGAGGTATGTATTATGCCAGAGAGAATAACAGGAAAGAAGATTAAAACATTAGGAGACCTTAGAGATTTTGTTAACAATACTTTAGGTGACCTAGAAGATGATTATGAATTAGATGTTGATGGTGGCTTCCAATATGATGTAACGCTAATGGCTGATTGCAGTATATCATATTCTGAGAAGAGCTTAACGATTGATTGTGAGGTAGACGAGTCAGCTATGTACAAGAACTTGTTTACAAGGAATAGGAAGGAGTAGTGATTAGCATGAAGGATATTAAGAATAGAATAGGCAGATTTAAACTAACTGAAATACATGAGAATACTCTTACTTATTCCATAGCTACTGAAAAAGATGATCCATTTGTATTAACTCAATTTATAGTGGAATTATTAGATGGAACATACACAATACCCGAAAGACAAGAGATAACCTTCTATCCTCAACATGATATAGAAATAAGTGAAATTCCTTTTGAAGGTAATGAAGAGAAAGAAATTAAACAAATGATTAATGATTATAATAAAGGAAAGGATAAACGTGAATAATCATGACTAATGAAAGTTTAAATGAAAATCAAAAAATATTTATTACAGAAAAGGATAGATTAGATTTATTTCACAAAATAGAACCATTTGGTGAGTATACAAAGGAGTATGCTTTTAGTACCGATTGCTTAGAGAGATTTTGTTCAGGTAGAACTGAATTACCTGATTACGCTTATTCTCATATAAGAGCTTTATTAAAAAAAGAATTTAAAGAATATTGTAAGGAAAATGATTTACATATATCTAAAGAAAATTTAGGTCTTATTATCAAGTCATATAATCTTTTAGATTCTAAAATAAGATATATTGCAAATGAAATTTTAGGTATAAACTTTATTATAGACCGTTGGGAAATTGGAACTATTAATGTTGAAATAGAATGGACTGAATATGATAACTATACTGAGTATGAATCTTTTCCAATTTATTTATTAGCTATTAATTCACTAAATGAACTTAAAGATGCTTGGAAAAAAGTTAAAGATGAAAGAGCTGAATTAAAGCGTAAAAAAGAAGAAGAAAGAAAAAAACAAGAAAAAGAAGATAAAGAAAAGGTAGAAAAAGCTTTATATGAACAATTAAGAGCAAAATATGGTAACTAATATTGTATAATAAATATGTGCAGGCATAGGTGGTATGATTTAGGTTTTTTTCCTACCAAGTGGAAAGACAAGTATCAGCTAGCGAAGGCCAAGCGAAAAGTCAGACAAGCGACCTGCTGATACGACCTAATTTAATCTAAATAATATTATAGCAGGTATGACGTAAAAGGTGTACGAAGCACAAACAAGTAATTTATTACATGAGATTAATTCTCTAAGGCTAAAGGTTATGTAATTCCGGAATAAGTAATCAAAGTCTGTACCTTACAATTCCTGGCGACAGTAGTCATAATAAAGCTGAGTCGATGCAGCAAGCTAGAGTAATCTAGTGGGAATGGTCCGGCCGAGTCATACGTGGTATAATGTTATTTAGATTTTTTTGTGATTGATTTATTTCAATATTTATATTATAATATATGTGTAAAAAAGGTAGGGTAATTAAATTATGAAATTACTAAAAGTTATATCAAGTTCAGTTGACTCCATTGGTTATAAAAACGGAATACTAGAAGTTCAATTTAAAAATGGTGAATGTTATATTTATTCAAGAGTTCCTAAGAAAATATATAATCAACTCATGAAAGCAGATTCAATAGGTACGTTTTTGAATAAGTTAATTAAACCAAATTACACTTATATTTATTTACCTTGGTTTGGAACAATACCATCTGGGGTATCCTTCCACTAAACATAAGGTCTTTTATTGTATAATATGAATATAAAGGAGATTTGTATGGATAATAAAATAATTTATTATATTGTTGAAACATGTGTTGCTAATTTAGGTAAACCTGAACCCTATGAAAATATTATGGGTTATTTAGATTCCTATCAAGAAGCAAGCGAAAAAGTTAAAGAGCTAGAATCAAGGTATCCAAAGTATAAAGCAAATGATGGTAAAGAATATCCTATTTTTAATATACGAATGTTGGAACCATTTTTTGATGATGAGGTAGAAGGGGGTAAATAATTATGGAAACTAAAAAAGTTTATATTTACAGATTTACTACAATTCCTGATTATGTAAAACAATATGGAGAAAACATAACTGTAATTGAAAAGAATGGCATAATTGGTTTTGGTGATTATGTTGATGTTGAAGATTATGATTATATTTGGAAAGGTAACTTTGATAATCTTGATAATATAATAGATGAAAGTTATGGAGATGGTATATGCTATGATTTCTATTCATTTAGGAATGATAGATTATTAGATTTTACATTGGCTGTTCGTGAAATCCTACAAGACAAAATAAATAATCATAAAAAGGAAATAAAAGAATTAGAATCATTACAAGAAAACTTAAACTTGAAGGTGAATAG
>Ga0310694_10001888_pt1 | contig 22656 bp, 11 predicted proteins | sample 174DNAGHGhighgp2_FD_203884 | JGI IMG/M metagenome (GOLD analysis project Ga0310694, IMG submission 203884) | Sheep rumen microbial communities from Palmerston North, Manawatu-Wanganui, New Zealand - 1742 DNA GHGhigh gp2 (v2) (version 2) | ecosystem: Host-associated > Mammals > Digestive system... | reverse complement strand
GTCTTCGTGTATCTGTTGCTGGGAAGATTCGTCTCGGTGCCGTACTCAAATTGCGCGCCCCCCATCGTGCCATCATCGCCGCCGTTGGAGCTGAACGACACGGTGTACCGGTGCGATTCCCACACCGCACGGAGCGACACGACCTCATCGGCTTCCGACGTAAGGTTGGAAACCGTCGCTCCGTCCGCAAACACAACAACATCAGCGACATCGTTTGTGTCCCAACCGGCGAATGAGTGTCCGACCTTCGTGTATTTGTTGCTGGGGAGATTCGCAGCGGTATCGTATTCCATATGCATTTCCACATCAGACATGTCGCCCTCACCATGGTTAGCGTTGAACGTCACAGTGTACCGGTGCGGATTCCACTGCGCCGTCAACACGCTGTTGGAGGCAGGCATTGTCGCGGGCAATTCGGGCATCCAGCCAGCGAACGTGTATCCAGTCTTTGTCGGATCCGCCGGCGCTGTCACCGCCGTGCCGTAGTCATTCGTAATCGATGTGACTTTGGAGTCGCCAGCGGAATCGAACGCAATCGTATAGCTGTTTATGGTCCACTGCGCCGTCAACACGCTGTTGGACGCGGGCATCGTCGCGGGCAATTCGGGCATCCAGCCAGCGAACGTGTAGCCGGTCTTTGTCGGATCCGCCGGCGCTGTCACCGCCGTGCCGTAGTTCTGCGTGATCGAATCGACATTGGAACCGCCAGCGGAATCAAACTCGATCATATAGCTGTTCACAGACCAGTGCGCATACAGCGTCTGCGCTCCTGCGACATTCATGATGGTATCGGCTGTCACCTTGCTGCCGCCTTCTGCAGAAGTGAACCAGCCGTCAAACGTATATCCGGTGCGCTTCAGCATGGGCAAGGCATCATATGCCGAATCATATGTCACATTGGCCGTTGAAGATGATGATCCGGCACCTTCGTAGTTGGCGCTGAATGTCACCTTGTAGGTGTTGGCGGTCCAATGCGCATGCAGCGTCTGCGCATCGGAGATCTCGACCTTATTTGTGGCCTGCACCATGCTTCCGCCATCCGCAGCTGTATGCCAGCCGTTGAATGTATAGCCGATGCGCATTGGCTTGGGCAGGTTTTCATAAGAAGAACCGAATCTCACCATAGTTGATGCAGGCGAGACTGTGCCGCCATTTGCATCGAAATACAGCTTGTACATCTTCGCGGCCCAATGCGCATGCAGCGTCTGCTCAGATGTCATTGCGACGCTGTCCGAAGGGACAATTCGCGTACCGCCATTTGCGGCGGTATGCCAACCGTCAAACTTATATCCGGTGCGCGTCGGCGTGGGCAGACTTTCATATGCCGAACCGTATGTGACAGTGATGGATGACGTCGAGACCTCGCCGCCTTCGGCGTTGAACGTGACCGCATATTCAAGTGGCGTCCAATGCGCATACAGCGTATGCGCGCTGGTGGCGCGCATTACGGTGCCTGACGTCACCACGCTTCCGCCATCCGCCATTGTGTACCAGCCATCGAAAACATATCCGGCGCGTGTCGGCTGAGGAAGTGCGCCATATTCCGTGCTGAACGCAATGTTCGTATATGCAGGCGAAATCACCCCGCCTTCATAGTTCACGTCAAACGTAACCCTATATGCCTGTGGCGTCCAGTGCGCATACAGCATCTGGTCATCGGTAATTCTCACCACACTGTGCGGATACACCTTCGTACCGTCTGCGGTCGCCGTGTACCAGCCGTCAAACACATATCCGCTGCGTGTAAGCTGAGGCAGGTCTCCATACTGCGAATCATACGTAACCATCTTTGACGGTATTGCGGATGTGCCACCATCATAGTTTGCATCGAAAGAGACCGTGTACCTGCCTACCGTCCATTTGGCAAAAAGATAGACATCGGAGCAATCGTTCGAGACGCCCAGCACTTCCCCCAGATTTGCAACCGTGCCCTTAAGCGCAGCGGTGCTGTGGGCATTTGTCCACCCCTCGAAGCTGTAGCCTGTCCGTTCCGAAACAGGCAGCGCAACGCTGTTCGTGTAGCAGATGTCTTTCTTGTCATAGGCGGCAGAACCACCATTTGCGTTGAACTTCAGCGTATATTGCAGGTAGCGCAAAAGCACAAACAGATATATCTCCTGCCCCGTGTAGGAGCTGTCATAGGTGCATGTGTAACTGTCCGTGGTGCTTTGATTGATGCGCCACTTGATTTTCTTGTAGTTCATCTCCGGCGCCTCGCCCCAGCCGACGACAGTCTTGTCCGGCGAAGAAACCGCAGCATGGAAATCAAGCGATGGGTTTTCCTCAGTCAGCTGGAAAGCGCTGCTTGTGCGGCTCACCGCAACCCAATTGCGTTCGCTCGTCATGCAGACATTGTTCGTATCGCCAAACAGGAAATAGCTGGCCGGCACATTGCCGACAGTATAGCTGAACGCCCTAAGCGCCATTGAAACGGTCAGAAGCACTGCATACCTTTTTTTGTTCATGACTGATCCCTCCTGGATAACACATTAACGCAACCGGAAAACCTACATGTTCTTCAAGTCAAGCGACAGCAGGAATGCCGGATTTGTCTTGATTTTCTTCATTCCGTTAAGGACACTCTGCATGGCACGTTCCGGGCCGGTATCGGCCAGCACGCGGCGGAGAGCCCATGTCTTCTCAAGTTCCATCGGATCCAGCAGGAGATCCTCCTTGCGCGTGCCGGACTTCTCGATGTCGATTGCCGGGAATATGCGCTTGTCGGCAAGGCCGCGGTCAAGCACAAGCTCCATGTTGCCCGTACCCTTGAACTCCTCGAAGATCACCTCGTCCATGCGCGAACCGGTATCAATGAGTGCCGTCGCAAGGATCGTGAGCGAACCTCCGCCCTCAATGTTGCGCGCCGCGCCGAAGAACCGCTTTGGGCGATGCAGCGCAAGAGCGTCCACGCCGCCCGTCAGAATCTTGCCCGAATGCGGCTGCACCGTATTGTAGGCTCGTGCGAGACGCGTTATCGAATCGAGCAGTATGATTACGTCTCTTCCGTTCTCGACCTGGCGGCGCGCCATCTCACCCGCCATCTCGGCCACGTTCACATGGTGCTGAGGCTCTTCATCAAAGGTTGACGAAAGCACCATCGCCTTGGTGTTGCGCTGCATATCCGTGACCTCCTCCGGGCGTTCGTCTATCAGCAGCACGATCAGCATGGCCTCCGGATGGTTGGCGGTGATCGCATTGGCCATCTTCTGGAGCAGGACGGTCTTGCCTACACGCGGAGGCGCAACGATGAGTCCGCGCTGCCCAAAACCGATGGGCGTGAATATATCGACCACGCGCATTGAATACTCGGTGGGCTTCGTCTCAAGCACTATGCGCCGCGTGGGAAATGTGGGCGTAAGGTTCTCGAAGTGGACAATGCGAGCCGCCTCGCTTGGCGTTTTGCCGTTGATCGTAAGAACGCCGCCCAGCCCGAAGTAGCGGTCGCGGTCGCGCGGATCGCGAAGAGGCCCCTCGACGGTGTCGCCAGGGCGGAGCATGTGGCGGCGAATCTGCTGCTGCGGCACAAAAATGTCCTCAGGGCATGCGAGGAAGTTTGTCTTTGCGCTGCGCAGATAGCCATAGCCCTCCCGGACAATTTCAAGGCACCCGCTCGCAAGCACGGCGCCTCCGCGCGCCAGATAGCTGCGTATGGCGAAGAATATGATTTCATGGCGCTTCATGGCGCCAATGTCTTCGGCGTTGGCATCCGGCCACAGCCTCTCAAGTATGGTGGCGTTGTCCCAGGAATGGATGTCAGCCAGCTTGTATTCGGGAAGCTCCGGGTTGCGGGGCACCTGCTGTGGCGGCTGCTGGCCGTTCTGCGGATTGCCGCCGCCGTTGCGGTTGCGGAAACGGTTGCGCTGCTGCCAGCGCTGCTTCTTGCTCAGGTTGCCGTTCTGCCCCTGTCCCTGGTTCTGGCCCTGCCCTTGATCCTGAGGCGGTTCCTCCGGTTGCGCCTTCTGCTCCGCAGGCGCCTTCTCCGCAGGCTTCTCTTCTTTTGCCGCCACAGGTTCTTCAACCTTATTTTCCATCTCGTCTGCCATTTACTCTGCCTTTCAGCCACTCAACTAATTTTGTCGCTCTTTCCTTGAGGTCTTCAGCCGAACCGTCATTCACGATCACATAATCTGAACGAGCGGACTTCTCGTCCACGGGAAGTTGCGCGGCTATTCGCGCCTCGGCCTGCTCTTCCGTATAGCCTCGGGCAGCGACCATTCTGCTGATCTGGATACTCCGGGGGGAAGAAACGCAGATAATTATATCATAATCCGGCTCCCAATTGCACTCAAAAAGTAAAGGAATTATTTCGATAGTTGGCGGCTGGTGGCTTGACGCGAAATCCATAAGCCGTGCGCGGACAAGTGGGTGAATGCGCGCCTCAAGCTCCTTTCGTTTCACCGGGTTGCGGAACACCTCGTCCGCAATCCGCCGCCGCTCGTCTTCTGGGACAAGTTCATGCACGATGTCATCGGCATCAATCGTCTCCACGCCAAGCTCATTCAGATACTTCGCAAGCAGCGACTTGCCGCAGGCAATTCCGCCTGTCAATGCTATCCTCGGTTTCATCCCAATCCCTTTCTCATCAAACTACAAACCGCCTTCAATCAACTCAAGCTTTCGCTGGGTTGACGCTTTCGGCCAGAACCGGTCAGGGGCGGCGATTGAAGCCCTGAAGAGCGAAGCGGCGCGCCGCGTATCGCCATAATGCAGAAACGCCGCCCCCAGCGCATCCAGCATCATACCCCTACGGTCGAGACGGTTATCGCAAAGCACCGCCGCCCCCAGACGCCTGATCTCGGCGTAATCCTCGTCCCTTCCGCGCGAAGCCAACGCATAAGCGAGCCGCGCCTTCACGTCTTCGGTATCGAATCCGCCGAGCGGCACAGTGTCAGCAAGCGAAAGCGCCTGCCGGTACAGGTGAATCCCTCCATCAAAATCATGCCGCCGGGCGCAGCGGGCATCAGCCACATGAACCATGGCACGTGGATGACCTGAATCGCACGATAGCGTCCGGGCGTAGGCGGTTGCATCGTCGCGCCAAAATTCGAGCTGGCGAAAGGCAATGACCGAAAACACGGCCACTGCCACATACGCAAACCGCCGCCCAACTGGACGGCTCAGAAAAGGAACGAGAACGAATGAAAACGCCATTGACGGCAGATACGCGAAACGGTCTGCATGAGCCTCAATGCCGAAACTGCCGAAGACCCCAAGCGTAGGAACAAGAGGCACAGCGAACCAGGCAAGCGCAAAAATGGGAGTCGGCAGCTGGCAGTCGATGGCTGGCAGCCGCCTTACCGCCAAAACCGCAACCGCAAATGCAAGACCAAGCGCAGCAAGGTTGCCCGCAACGCCAATCGGCCAAAAATCGGAGACGGATCGGCAATCGAAATGGAGTCCAACCGGCCAAACCGTCGCCTTCAAATAGAATCCTACCGCCGAAAGCGCATTGACAAGCCGATGTGCAAGCGGAGCCGCATAGAGCACAGATGATTCCTGCCCGGCCACATGGGTCTGCGAATAGGCTGCGATGGCGGCCGTCGCCGCTGCCATAGCCAACAAAGGCAGATACCGGAGCCTACGCCAACCTTGCTGCCACCCGATCATTACCGCAAGGAACGGGAAGCACATCGCTGTTGGCTTAGACAGACACGCACACGCGCAGCAGATGTATGCCAATGGCCACCGACGGCTATCGCGCCAGCAGATTAGGCCGACAAGCGTGAAAAGCGTCCAGAGCAGCTCCTTGCGAGCGGCAATCCATGCGACAGGCTCCACCCTCAAAGGATGAACAGCCCAAACGACCGCCGCCAAAGCGGAAACCATAGCTGACAGTTGGCGGTTGCCGGATGCCGGCTGGTGGGCAAAGAGCGTATCTGCAAGTTTCCACAGAAGAAGAAAATTGATCACGTGCAAAAGCACATTCACAACATGCATCTCGCCGATCAGAGGCAGCCCCGTGATGCGGCAGATCGAGGCATCAAGCATATACGATATGTATGTGACCGGCATCCAGATTCCGCCATGCCGGAGATTCGTGAACGAATCGAACACATTGCCAAGTGACAATCCACCTGCAACGAAGGGGTTGCGGAATGTATAGGCTGCGTCATCAAGCCCAATGTACGAGAACGCCGCCGTCCGCACAAACAGCGCGAAAACCCCTATCATGAAAACGAGAAAGGAGATTCGGGCGAAGCGTTTCATCCCAAATCTCCTCTCTGCGCCTCTGCGTTCTCTGCGGGAGGAACTCAATCCTCCGGTGCAGATGTCACCTTGGCCTCTTCACTAGCCGTATCATCAACCACACCCATGGAAATCTGACGGCCCATGGGATCAACCAGACGCGCCGTGACGAAAATCAGCAGGTTGCGCTTGTTGCTCCATTCGGAGCGGCTGCGGAAGAAACGTCCAATCCACGGAATGTCGCCAAGGAACGGAATCTTGTCCTCCATGGACTTGCGCTCTTCGGTAATCAAACCGCCCATGACCACGGTTGCGCCGTTGGCGATGGTGATGTCAGTCTCTATTGAACGCGTCTTGAAGAACGGCTGCTCCATCGGTGCGTCATAGTAGGAGAGGGTATTCTCTCCGGAATTGATCGCATTGATGGACGTCACCGCTGAAGACTTGAGCAGATTCCTGTAATCGGCAATCTCCTCATCGGTAAGGGTACCGCCCAGCGTTACAATGTTCGCGACAAGTGAGTTCATGATGCCGGAAACCGAATCGAACGCATTGTACTGCGAGTTGGACGATTTCGGGATGCGCATACCGTAGTTCTTCCATGTCGGCTCGGATACGACACGCGGCTGGAGATGCAGATTGATGAGCTGGCCGCCCTGCGAAAGTTCAGGGGTCACCTGAAGAATCACGCCAACCTCACGCATCGTGAAGTTCTCCGGCTCGACGACCGCGAGAATTTCGGAGCTGCCGCCGCCGCCAGACGATGAGCTGGAGCTGCCGCCCGATGCGGTGAGCTGCACATCGTATTCCGTAGGATAGATGTATTCCGTAACCACCTTCATCGTCGCCTCCTTGCCGGGACCCGTAAGCACCTTCGGCGCCGAGAGCAGATCGGTATCGCTGCGCTGCGACAGCATGTGCAGAATCATCGAAAGGTCCGCATTGCCGAGGAACGCATTCACACGCATGAACTGATCGTTCGTGGAGTAGCCCTCGCCAGAAATGTGGTTGGAATCGGTGGAAAGATAACGCATGCCAGTCTGATATGTGGTGCTGTCGCCGGTGAATCCGATCGAACGCTTGCTGCCGGTTCTGCCGCGAGACCAGGACGAGCCGCTGTGCTGTCCAAGATCGGTTGAATTGTTGCGTGTGGTTGTGCGGCTCCACGATGTATTTGGACCAGACGAGGAAATCGACGAAGCGGATGCTCCACTTTCGGTGGAAGAGCTCGTCGAAGTATATATCGATTCCGTTCCGCCCGTAGTGCCGGCCAGTCTGCCATCGCCACCATACGATGAGCCGTCAGAACTGGTGCCCGACTGCGCAGGCGTATAGGTGGTCCTTGAGGTTGTACTCGACAAGCTCGACTCCGACGAGGAACCCGAACCTCTTGAGGATGAATTCGCCGACGAAAAGTTCGAGCTTTCGGTACTCTGGTAGGAATCGGTTCCGGTATTAGAGCCCCACTTTCCGCTCTTTATGCCAAGCAACTTTCCGAGCTTTCCGTTCATGCCGAGCGAATAGTCGGAATTGAGCAGCCATTCAAAACCGAGAGAGTTGAGATCCTCCTGGGCGACCTCCACAAAACGCGCCTCGATTTCGATCAGCTTCGGCGTAGCGCCGAGTTCACCGGCAAGTGCCGCCTCGATTACGGCCAGCTGATCCTTGGTGTTCGTAACGCGGAGCTTGCCGATCGTCTTCAGGTAAACGATGCTGGAACCTTCTGCCCACTTGACGCCCATGAGCGAGAAGAACTTCTTCCAGCTCGCTTCCTGATCATCGCCTGCGCTGTCGTCATTAGACTTGTTTCCGCCGCCAAAGCCACCCTTCATGTCCTGGACATCCTCGGCGGCGCCGCTCATGCGCTCGGCGAAGTTTTCAGTAACATCGTAAGTGCGCGTCACGAGATCCTCCGTTGTCATGCTTTCAGGCATCACCATCACGACCGGACCTTCCTGAATCTGGAACTTGAACTTGGTTACGCGGCAGACCAGCTTCAGCGCATCCCAAAGCGACACGTTGTTCGCGGCGATTGCCGGGATGAGCGGCATACCGTCCGCGCTGCCACCGGCAGAGCTGTCGTTGCTGCTTGCAGAAGCGGAGAAGTCGTTGCCGGAATCCTCTTCGCCAGATTCGCCGCCCTTAGAGACGAGCTGCTTGCCGAGGTCAAGGACGAAGTTGAAGCCGCGCTGGTCAATCGGGATGTCCGGCCGGTCGAAATCGCGGGAAGCCTGCTTGAAGTATTCAACCGCATCGGCAATCGTCGCCGGCGGACGGAAGGAAATCGACGGAAGGATCATCTCCTTCATCCGCTTTTCGATCATCTGCTCCATCGTGCGCTCGGAATCATTGCCAAGAGCAGTCTTTGTGGTTCCTCCATCCACGCCCTTGAGTTCCATGGAGTTCACTGCATAGACCGGACGCCATGCCGCATTGACATCCGCAATCATGCCCTCGCGCGTTGCGTGGCGCTCCTTGTCAAGGATGACGTCGCGGCGGCGCTGGATACGCTGACGGAGATCAAGCGCCTCGCGGTTGTACGGGTCGTACCTGATAACGAGCTCGCACTCTTCCAACGCCTTGTCAAGGTCAGATACGGCAAGGTACTGTGCGCTGCGGCGCAGGCGGCGGCGGATCGAGTCGCGGTCCTTCTTGTAATCTTTGTCGTTGCGGCGATGCGCAATATCCGTGACGTCTCTCTCGTCGGCAGAAACCGTGTTGCCATCAACAGCCTCGATCAATGCACGTGCCCTTGGATGGCGAAGCGACTGAGCCTCAACCGCCAGCTGTCGAGCGCGCTCGACATCCCCTTCGCGGAACGCCTGACGCCCAGCCTGGTAGCGAGCCTCTGCCATGCCCTGCGCGCACTCCTTGCGCAACTCGACAGAGTCGGCACGATCGTTGAGGTGCTTGAACGCCAGCGAATATTTTCTGTACGCCACATCCCAATCGCGATTCGACATGGCGTCACGGGCTTCGGTCAATTCACGCGCAGCCTGACTGTCCAGAGCTTCACGGCGCAAAGCCTCGGCAGCCATCAAGTCGCTGATAAGCGCAGCATTGGGGTCGGTGGCGGCAGGTGCCACCGCCGTCTGCACAGGTGCGGCGGCAGGTGCGGCGGCGGTCGCAGCAGCGCCCGATTTCTTCTCGCCAGGCACACTCGCAAGATCGTCGAGGAAGTTCGAGACCTCGGATCCCGATGCACCAGTCTCGGCAGGTTCTGCCTTGGCCACGGCCTTCTGTTCCGCCGGCGCAGCGGCAGGTGCTGTCGCTTCGGCAACAGGCGCTGCCGCTTCAGCCGGAGCAGGCGTCTCTGCCGGCGCCTCGGCTGGAGCCTCGACAGTTTCCTTCTTCTCCTCTGCAGCAGGCTTGACCTCCTCTTCCGAAGCAGCGGCCGGTTCGGCGGCGGCTGGCGCCGGCTCCGCAGGAGCTGACACCTCAGCTGGCGCAGCGGCAGCCGATTTCTTGCCGTCCGACTCAAGGTCATTCAACAGATTGTCAAGGTCATCCTGCGCGAATGCGACCATCGCGCATATGACGGATGCACATGCAAAACCTGACACAAAAAAACTTTTAGTAATCCTCATCTCTTTCTACTCCTTAAAAGGACAGGCGTGAATAATACAAAATTCCGTCCGCCAAATCAAGTATTCTTTATTGCTGTTTTTTCCCGTTGCTGGTTATCACTGCCTCTTTCTTCGCAAAGACGTCAAGCACCGTAACCTCGGGGTTCTTGGCATCTTCGCCCAAAGCCACGACCTTGTACTTCCGCGAAAACAGTTCAAATTCATCTCCCGGCTTCACCGTCAAGCGCTTGTCGGCGCCACGGCGGAACACAAGCGTGACCTGCTTGTCCACTGGCACGCGACGGTCGTTCTCGCGGGCGATGACTTTCTTTCCATCATCCTTACGGACAAGTTCGACATAAGCAACTTCCACTTTGCGCTTCATCTTGCCCTTCGATCCCGGAACTACGCGCTCCTCTGTCGTCTTCTTATACTTCGCCACCGAAAAGCCGGTCTTGCCGATCACTTCATCCTTGAGTACGCTGTACACCATCGACTGTCCGTATGCGTTCTTGCTCTTCGTGTCGCGGAAGTTGAAGCGCCAGCCGTTCGGGATGGGCGTGATCGTCTGCAGATAGAACGGCAGCAGCGTCTGCTGCATCTCTCCATCGACAAACAGCGAATCAAGATAGTCCGGATGGGATTCGGGATCCTTCGGGCTGGACGTCCCGCCATTTGCCTCGGCGAATTCGTACTCCTCCATGTCGGTGAATCCATCCTTGTCCGTATCGTTGTCAGGATGGTTGGCGAGATCAACGCCATACTTGGCGGACCACTCGCGCATCTTGCGGACGCCTTCCTCCTCTTTTGTCACTCCGGTATCCTGCTCCACACCACAGTAGGGACAGTTCTTGGCGGTCATCGGTATAGGCCGTCCGCAGCCCTTGACCGGCTTGCCGTCCTTGCCCACGGCATCTTTCTCAGCCTTGCAGACGATGCGCGTTTCGCTGGCAAGGAAGCAGCCCTTCTTGGGATCAATGTCCGCCATCGTCGGCGGAGCCTTGGCTATGCGGATCACAGAATTGAAAAGCGTCATGTCGGCGGCAGGCACACCTTCGTGCAAAGGCTTTGCTGCCTTAAGCCGCATCTCGCACCGCATCGCACCATCCTCCGGCGAGAGCCCTATGCGCCCCGCAAATATTACGGCGGACGCTATCAACACCGCCAACCCGGCACCGGCCACAAGCCAGTCCCAGTGCGCCTTGAAAAAGTTATCCTTGGACGCCATTACTTCGCCCCCTTCTTTTTCTTCTTGGCCTGCACGTCCTCGTCTTCGGGCGGCTGGCGGAAATCATAGACCTTTAGGGTCATCGTTACATCAAACACCGAATTGACCGCCGGCTCGGTGACAAGGCGGTTCTCCTTCTTGCTGGCATCGACCTGCTCCTCTTCGGCAGAAGCGCGGCGTCCGCGCCGCCCTCCCCTGCCGCGCGACGTCGAATCCTTGCTGGATTCAGCTGAAAGCCGCGGCGTGATGGAATCGGCCGTCTCCTTGAAGGAGAAATCGGATATCGCAACAAACCGCGATGAGACCGCAAGCGCATTGAGCGCCTTGATCAATCCCTGCGGACGCGTAGAGAACGTCACCACATAATCAAGATGCCGTGCGCATTCCCCTTCAGTATTTGGGACAACGCATGACAGGGACTTGATCTCGCGCACACCCGCCTCAGCCATAGCTTCGGAGAACTGCTCAATGAAATCGAGCTGTGCGGCAAGCGTAGGGATGTCATCTGGCTGTGGCAGGGCATCTGTTTCGCCGAGATACTTCTCGAACCCGAAAAAGAACGTCGGTGCGGACAGTTTGCCGTCCACCTCGCCACGCAACCCCTGAAGCCGGCGCACTGTCGTCTGAAGCCGCTGCTTGAAGACCGGCGGCGTTTCGGAAGGCAGTTCCTTGTCGCCGCGTCCGGCAATGGCAAACGCAGCATCATACCATGAGCCCCAAGCCATCTCGTTGGACTTCACGCTATCAATAGAGGCTGATGACGGAAACACCGGTGCTTCGTTGAAGTTGCGGAAAGCCGAATTTTCGCTCTCAAGGGTATCCTCCGCCTCAGAGCGGCCTGAAACCGCATCGTAGGCCAGATAGCCAAGGCCGCCTGCAAGGAGCACCCATACTCCAAGCGCAGCAAAGCCAATCTTCTTAACCTTGTCGGGATTCATTTGCGTGCCCCTTTCTTCTTCTTTCCAGTGGGCTTCTTGGCGCTTGGATCGGCCGAAGGCGGCGGCACAAACGCAAGCTCGATGGCAAATTCGGATAGCACGCCTTTGGAATTGACATCCTTCTGTGAAACGATCCGCACTGTTTTTGGATCAACTATCGGCAGAACCTTGAACGCAGCCGCCACAATCTCCTCTGCGGTCATCTTCTTACCCTCGTTTTGCTTGCGGTGTTCGCTTTCTAACGCGGAAAGGGAATCACGCCAGCCGCGTATCGTCAGCCGCGTAAGCAAAGGAGAGTCGTCGTCGTCGCCCTTCCGGGGAACGTTCTCCCAGGATGTAATCCACATGCCAGGGAGCAGCGACTTGCCAATTGAGGAAAGGCTCATAACGGTGAAGAACCTAGAGGCCATCAGCCGCTGGAAGGCATCGCTCTTCGCAAACTCTTCATCCGCCTTTTTCTGTTCGGCCTTGAGTTTTGTCTCAAACTGCCGAAGCGTGTTGTTCTTGGCCTGAACCGCCTCCGTCTCGGCAATCGCCACCTCCTTGAGCTGGTTCTCTCCAAGGATGTAGAGCGCCAGCGCCCCCAAAACGGCCAAGGCGCCGATCGCCAGGAACGGTATGCGCTTCACGGCCCGCGCCTTCTCTATGAGAGCCGGCGGCATCAGGTTGATCTTAAGCGTTGCGGCCTCCGTCGCGCGGAGCGCAAGGCCTGCGGATTCCGCCAAGGTGAAGGCGTCAGTCTCCAGAGCCGTGGTGTCAATCTTTGAGCCGAACGCTATGCCGCCGAAGGGATTGAGGAAATCCACGTCGATCTTAAGCGTCTCACGGAAGAACTCGTCAATCTGCGGAAGCACTGCGCTGCCGCCGGTGATGAACATCCGGGATGGCGCGCTTCCGCTCTGCTGCGAACGGTAGAAGTTGATGGAGCGGAGAATCTCGGCATGGAGGCGAGTAAGCACCGTGCGCACAATCTTCGATACGCGATCCGATATCTCATCCGCATCCTCCGTTACGCCGCCAAGCGAAACGTAGCCGCGCTCCCTCTTGAGAGCCTCGGCCTCTTCCGTGGTGCAGGCAAACGACTGCGCTATCTCCTTGGTGATGGCATTGCCGGCCACCGGAATCGAGCGGAGATATATCTTCTCATTCTCCACAAGGATCAGCGAAGTCGTCTTTGCGCCGATGTCAAGCACGATGGTGCCGCCCGGCAGACCAGGATAAGACCTCTTCAATGCGTTCAGCACAGCCATCGGTCCGGCGTCCACGACAACTGGGTTGAAGCCCACCGATGCCACCGCATCGGTAACTTTCGTCACCTGATCCAGCTTGGCGGCAACGATCATCGCCTCCGTATCGCCATCCGCCGACTGTCCGAGGAACTGATGGTCAAAGACGATGTCGTCTATCGGGAACGGCACCTCCTGCTCCACCTCGTAGCGAACCAGCTCATCAAGCTTGTCCCCCGGAACGGTAGGGAATTTCGTGAAGCGCGGGAAGACCATCTGCCCGTTGAGGGCGAGATTGATCGAACCGGGCTTTATGCCTGCGGTCTTGGCCGCTTCGCGGAGCGCAGGCACAAGCACCGCCTCCGCCGAGCCTTCGGCCTCCCAGTCGAGCCCGGTGAGGTTGGCCGAACCATACGCCGTAAGCGTAAGCCCGTTCTTCCCCTTAACCGAGTACTCCGCGAGCACTGCCCGCGAGGCGCCGATATTGAGTGTTACGATTCTTGCCATAAATCAGCCTGTGGTATTTCTGTCTTACTGCTGCACCATCTCATAATCGTCTGGATTGATGAGCGCGAAGATCGTCTTTGAGCGGTCAAGCAATCCCTGACGGCGCGCAATGAGCGGCGCACCCGTCTTCTTGTCCTTGGCCGAGAACACCTGATCGCTCGTCCACCACTCATCGGGCATCTTGAGGTTGGAGGCGCCCTCATCCTGACCATCCAGCACATCGCCTTCCTTGTTCGTTATGCGCACGGAAATGATCGCCGGCTCGCCGTAGCGCTCAAGAATGCTTGGCGGCAGCACGCAACTTGCCGCATGGCTGCCTTTCGGCACATTCTGATAGCGCACCGAGACCGTGTAATACGAATACTGCGGCACCGGTTCCTTGTCCTTGCTCGCCTTATCGCGCTGCTTTGCATTCCTTGAATCGAGCAGGATGTGCCACGTAACCGTCAATTCATCCTGCCAGTCGGCGGCTGTCTGATATTCAAGCTCAGGGACAATCCACTGGCGCGGCTTCTTGAACACCTTGCCGAGATAGCTGGTGCCGTTTGCTGTGGGAGCAGACTGCAGACAGGAAGAGCCAAGCGCCGCCTTGCGCGTAATGATCACCTTCGCATCCCTGCCCTGCGCCACTGCCGCGCCACCATCTGCCCCTACGGCACCACGCCGCGTTGTGCTCTTGCGCCCCTGCGCATCAGCCACCATGACCATCGCCGCCGCTACGGCTACCGCTATCATCAGTCTTTTCATTTCTTTTTCTCCTTATTAAACCTTGAACTGTTCAACCTAAAAGTTAGAAGCCAAAACCTCCTAAATCACTTTCATCTTGGGCAGGTCCTGGATATCCACCAGCCCCACAACCCTGCCTTCGCCGTCAACGACCGGCAGATCGTCAATCCTCTTCCGCTCAAACACCTTGACGATCTCGGCGGCATAGGCCGTATCCCGGATGAACATCGGCTGCCTCGTCATCACCTCGCCAACCGGGAGCTTCAGCGTAGCTGCGGCGTCATTGCCGCTGCGCTCGGCGACAATCCGCCTGAAATCGCCATCGGTAAAGATGCCAAGCAGCTTTCCGTCGTCACCGGCGACAACCGCACTGCCGGCCTTCGCCTTTGTCATCGCCATCAGCGACTCAAGCACCGAAGCCGACTGCGGCACCTTTGCAAAGCCATCGCCCTTGCGCATCACATCGCCCGCCTTGAGCGTGAGCGCCTTACCGATTGCGCCGGCAGGGTGGTTCCCCGCATATTCCTCTACTGTGAACTTGCGGGCCTCCACCATAGCCATCGCAAGGGCGTCGCCCATCGCCATGGTGGCTGTAGCGGAATTCGTGGGAGCCATGCCGAACGGACACGCCTCTGCACCGCAGGGGACTGGGAGAACCACGTCGCTCATCTTCGCAAGCGTGGATTCCGTCCCCCCTGTAACCGCAACAATCCTGAGTCCGTGACGGCGGATTGCAGGCACAAGCTTGACAATCTCCTCCGACTCGCCGGAGAAGGAAAGCGCTATGAGCATGTCGCGCGGCGCAGTCATGCCGAGATCCCCATGCATCGCCTGAACAGGGTTGAGGACGATCGACCGCGTACCTGTGGAAGCGAATACCGCGCTCATCTTCTCGGCGACCTGAAGACTTTTCCCGACGCCCGTAACAACAACCAAACCGCCCGCGTCAAGCGTGGAAAGCATAAGCTGGACCGTAGCGACAAAAGCGTCGCCAAGAGAGTTCCGGGTCTTTTTGAGACCCTCGATCTCAACGTCGAACACCCGTTTTGCGCAGGTCAGTATGGAAGCGGCGTCAGCCATGAAAGATTGCCGTATGTTCCCTATTTGGATGCACTCTGAAGAAGCGTTACGCAGATCGTGCCGACGATATCCTCAGCCGAGCAGCCGCGCGAAAGATCGTTCATTGCCTTTGCAAGACCCTGGAGGTTGGGGCCGATCGCCGTAGCCCCGCCAAGACGCTGCGCAATCTTGTATCCGATGTTGCCCGCCTGAAGGTCGGGGAAGATGAACACGTTCGCGTTGCCCTGAATCGCACCATTCGGGTTCTTGAGCTGGCCGACGGCCGGAGCGATTGCGGCGTCAAACTGCATTTCGCCGTCCATCTTGATCCCCGCCGCCTCGAACTTGGGCTTGGCCAATTCAACAGCCTTCTGCACCTTCTCGACAAGCGGACCGGCAGCGCTGCCCTTCGTTGAGAAGGAGAGGTACGCTACGCGAGGTTCGCATCCGGTCAGTTCACGGTAGGTCTGCGCCGTGGCAAGACCAATATCGACCAACTGCTCTGCGGTAGGATCGGGGATAACCGCGCAGTCGCCGAACGCCAGAACCGAATCGCCCGACGGTGTAGGTGCCTTGAGATCCATGATGAAGCAAGACGAGGCCGTCTTGACTCCAGCCTGAGTGCCAAGCGTATGGAACGCCGCGCGCAGCATATCGCCGGTAGATGCGATGGAACCGGCCACAAGACCGTTTACGCGCCCGAGCTTCACCATCATGCCGCCAAAATAGATTCTCTTCGTGCGAAGCGTCTTCTGCGCTCCGGCAAGATCGATGATCTTCTGCTTCTCTGCCGGCTTCCGGGATTCCTTGGTATTCCATGCCTCAAGATAGGCTGATTCCAGCTCTGCATCGCCCTGCGTGTAGTCAATGGTCTTTATGCCGCGATCTGCAAGCTTCAGCCCCGCCTTCTCCTCGGCAGCGGCAATCTCTTCAGCAGTGCCCAGAACGACCGGGGTGCAAATCTTGCGATCCACGCAAGCGCACGCCGCAGTGATTACGCGCGCATCCATGCCCTCCGGCAGCACGACAGTGCCGTTAAGGGCAGACGCCTTTTCTATTATCTTCTCGATTGCGTTCATTTTGAACCTTTCAGCGCCCGTACCGTATCGCGGGCAATCATAAGCTCCTCGTTGGTGGGAATCACGACCACGGGAATCTTGGAATCCTTCGTGGAAATCACTCCAAGCGTACCGTGCAGCTTGGCGTTTGCCGCCTTGTCAAGCTTGATGCCAAGCGCACCAAGACGTTTTACAATCTGTTCGCGGGCATCGGCCGAATTCTCGCCAATGCCACCAGTCATCACGATCGCATCTGCACCGCCAATCAGCGTATGGTACCCACCCACATAGAGCGCACAGCGGTGGCCGAACATCTCCAGCGCAGTGATCGAGGCGATGTCGCCCTTGTCCGCCTTGGCGCACATGTCGCGGCAGTCACCGCCTTCACAGCCGGTAAGAGCCTGAAATCCGCTCTTCTTGTTGAGGAGCGTATCCATCTCGTCGGGGGAGAGCTTCTTCTCCTTCATTATCGCCAGCACCGCAGCGGCATCAATGTCTCCGCAACGCGTTCCCATTATGAGACCCTGCAATGGGGTAAGTCCCATCGTGGTATCGAGAACCTCGCCATTCTTGATTGCAGCCATGGACGAGCCGTTGCCGAGATGGCAGGTGACGAGATTCACCTTCTTGAGAGGCTTCTTGAGCCACTTAGCCGCCGCTATGGTCACGAACTTGTGGCTCGTGCCATGGAAGCCGTACTTGCGGATTCCCATCTTCTTGTAGAATTCGGGGGCAATCGCATAGAGCGCAGCGCAGTCGGGCATTGTCTGGTGGAAGGCGGTATCGAACACGCCCACGTTCGGAACTCCCGGGAAAATCTTCCGGCACGCCTTAACGCCGCCAATGTTTGGCGGCATGTGAAGCGGACCGAACTTCACGAGCTTTTCGCACCAGGCAATCACTTTCGCATCCATCACGGCGGCATCCTTGAACACCTCCGCGCCATGCAGGATGCGGTGGCCGATCGCGTCAATCTCCTTGAGCGACTTGATTACGCCGTTCACCGGATCGGACACCGCAGCGACAACCGCCTTGAGAGCCTCCGCGTGGTTCGGCGCCTTGATGTCCTTCAGCATCTTTTCGCCGCCAGCCTTCTGATAGGCCAACCGGCTGCCTACGATGCCTATGCGCTCCACAAGCCCCTTGCACAGCATCTTCTCGCCCTTCATGTCGAAGAGCATGTACTTCAGCGAGGACGACCCCGCATTGACGACGAGAACTTTCCTGATTTCCTTTTTCATCTTATCCTTACTGCTTCAGCTCCACCTTGAAAAAGCCCTTGGAGGCATCGAGGCCAAGTTTCTCAAGCGAGAGACTGATCTCCTCGTTCACCGAACCATCCTCGATCTTCTTCTCGATGGGCACCTCGACGGACTTCCATTCGCCGCCGAGCGAATCGGCGTACTTGATCACAACCGTGGCTCTCACAATGCCATCCGACACAAACACCGTTCCGGCGGCAGGATCGTCAGCCTCTGCGCCAAGCACAAGCTTCACTTCACCATCCGCAAGCGACAGCGACTTGATCGCGAGCGTCTTCTCGTCAATCGAAGGATCGACGGAATCCGCACCAACCATCAACGCCGCAAGCGTCTTTGGCATGGCTCCGCCGCGGATTGCCGACGTGAGTCTCGTGCGACCTTTGCCGCCATTGACAAAGTCGGCAATGGAGGCCTGCAGTTCTGGATTGACCGCTATGTAGCCGTTGTGGGCATTCTCCACCGGACCCTTCTTAAGGAGGAAGTCCGTCTTGTCCGTACCTGCTACATCGTACTCCCAGATATCAGGCAGGCAATCCTGATCCACATCGGCATCCTCAACATACACCTTTGCCGTAGGAGCCGGCTGACCATAATTCGCCGTAACCGCCTTGGGAGCATAGATCGACTCGGCTTCCTCATCGTCGCGGTAGCAGGAGTAGCCCCAGGATTCCCAGCTGGAACGCTTGAAGTCGCCATCGCTATCGATGAACGCACGGATGTAGTAGCTGCCCGGATAGAGACCGGCAATCGTGACCTTGACCTCACCAGCCTTATTCGTCACGCTATCGATATCGCGTACGAACGTGCGCCCGGCAGGATCGCCGGAGAAGTCCGGCGTTGTGTACGCCTCTACGCGCAGAATGCCGTTTGTCTTGGATACGTCGGTGCTGAACGTGCCGGGGCCGAAGTACTTGACCACCGCCTTGACTGCGCAGCGATCGGTGTTGTTCACCTCATCTTCGCCATACACGTTCACGCGGAACTTGCGGCTCGCGGACCAAGCATCGTCCTGATACTTCGAGTTGTACATGGTCACAGTCCACTGGTAGTTGTTCGTGGTAGCGAACACCTTGCCGGCGGAAGCCTGATCGCCCGAGTAGAGCGGAGCGGTCCACACATACTCGCCATCCTTGTTGCGAGGCGGCGCGTGCCTGATTCCGGAATTCCACACAAGTCCACCATCGGCATCCTGCACCTCGATTGCGAACGCAGTAAAGGTGTCAGGGCTGTCGCCCGTCATCTTCCAGCGGAAGGTCGGCTGCGCACCGTAAAAGATGGAGCTGTCTTCACCAGGAGCCACCGGCACCGCCGTAGCACGCTCTGCACCGAACTTGCGGGTGATCTCCACATACGGCAGCGGACTGTTGGTATTCTTGTACTCTTCAACAATGTTCCTGATGTACTGCGAATAGACCCTGTACGTCACGGAAGTCACGGGGATGCCGGAATCTTCAAGATTGCCAACATATGTACTTCCCATAATGCCGCTCTGGAAGCCAGACCAGTCGATGTCGAATTCCGTATCGGAAAGGAAATCGCCCTCGTGCAAAGCCGCGCGGTTGCCGATATCCTTATCGAGTACGCGGCCATAATCTATCGGTATAATGCTGCCTTGGCCAACTGCCGCACCATTTACGGTGTAGCGATAGACCGACACATGCGTCGTTCCATTGGTGGCCGCAATTACGCCCGGACGCGAGCAGATCGGGCTCTCTTCGAGAAGCTCTACGTCGAACGAAGCGCCGCTCCAGCCGACATCGACGTTACGGGCAACGCCCATGATCATGCTGGCGGAAGACGTATCGTTGGACCCCGAGCCGACAGACACCACAAACGTATTCATGCCCTCGCGCAGATAACCGTCGGTAGGCGAGGTGAGCAGCACTTCATTGACGTTGCGGTTATCGCCATTCACAACGATGAACGTGGCGTCGCACTGCTTCAGGTCTGCATCGGTGTATGCCCTAACAACCAGATTCTGTCGTTCCAGATTCCTCACGCCATTGTAGCGCACCGTCATCTTCACATTCGGCTGCGGATGCTTAGAATATCTCAGAGCCCTGCCGTAGGAATCAGTGAAGCAATAGTAGCGAATGAAACCGCTTCCGTAGGGTTCGGTCGCCGATTCCTTGCCGCCTCTGGTGCCCCAGCTCTCAACCACGAAATCGGCATCGACCAGCTGCACTTCATATCCGTTCAGCATGCCAACCTTGATTTCATCCACACGGGCTTGCCAATCCGAATACCAGCCAGTAATGGCACGCGCTCCGCTGGAGTCCGCTTCCGACCACGCATTGAACGTTTCGGTGACCTCGTTCGTCTTGATTCCGTTCACGTTGATGTTGTAGCCCATGTCGAACTTCGAGCGGACCTCCGCCCAGTTGGACCATCCGTCCTCGTCGCCATCGAGATGCGCATCGTATGCCGCGGAATCGGCGCCGATCTCAGACCACGCACGCTCGAAGCTATCCTCCATGAAGTCATGATCCGTGAACAGCTCGCCAAGGTAGAGCTTGCCGATCCTGTCGAAGTATCCATGCGCTTCACCGGTGGTCACCAGATTGGTGAACACCTCGTCGAGGAGATACTCCACATAGTTCGGGAGACCATCGCCATCGGAATCGGCAGCCGTATCGCCGTCTTCTATTCCGTACTCAACTTCGGTCGCATCCGGGATGCCGTCGCCATCCGTATCCTTCAACCAAGGATCCATGGGCGGATTGCCGCCATTGTATTTCTGCACTATCGTAAGACCTTCATCCTTGCCTTCATTGCACGGCGTGTTCTTCGGGTCACGCACATAATCGGCCGCAGGCTCGCCGCATATTTCGGCAAACGGAGCGATCTTGACCTCGTCGAGCGTTGCAGGCACAGGTTCGGGACCGAACATCAGGTACAGTTCCCAGCCGTCAGGGATGCCGTCCATGTTGTTGTCGGGATCGCCGGGCTTCAGGGTGTAGGCCGCCCAAGTGCCGTTCGTGTTCATCGCCGCCTCGTCCGCGAGACCGTACACATTCTCGAGGTAGCGGCAGACAAGGTACTTGTCAAGCGCCGTGAACGGCTTGGTGTTCACACGGGCCTCCTCCGCAACAGCCGGGTTCGCCGTAAGCGGGTTGAATCCAAACGCCTCGTAAACCTGCGCATGGACAAGCGCGGCCTCGACTTCGAACACCGTCTTGATGCGCGCTCCCGCGTTCGCCACGGCATTGGTGCCGATGCCATTGACGTAGTTGGTGCCCCAGCCATAGCGATACGTCGTCCAAAGCTCATAGTTGGCCGCAGCGTCGCCCACTACCGGAAGCTTCGTCCGATCCAGCACGAGGAATTCAGACCCGTCATTGAGCGCAACCAGCCAAGCATTGGTTGTGGCATACGCCATAACATCGCCAGCAGCAGCAAACGAGGCATCCTCCGGCACATCAAGGTCGAACCCGCCGGCCGAATCGCCCCAGTTCTCAGCCTCATCGTCATCAGCGGCGGCAACAGCCACGGCGCTCTCCATGAGAGCAAGATCCTCGCCGCAGTCAGGCTCGCCATTCTGGTTGATGTCGGTATCCTCCATGAACACCACAGCCGCAGGGGCTTCCACCGCAGTTGAGGAAACCTCAAAGGCGGCAGGATCGTACATGGATTCGACATTCTTCGCCACGAAGTTTGCGTAACCCCAGGTCTCGAACGCATCGCGCTTCCCGTTGCCGTTGCGGTCAACGAACGCCATCACGTAGTAGCTGCCCGGCTTGAGGCCGTCGAACGTCACGAGGTTGTTCGTGCTTGCAGCCGCAAAGCCGGCCGGATTGTCAACCACAGCCAAATCTGCGATGTCACCATCCGGCAGCCACAGAGCCGCTTCCGGAATACCCGAGAAGTCCGGCGTAGCGTACGCCGCCACATACACGGAACCCTTGTCGGAATCGGCCGGACCATAGTAGCGCACATCCACGGAGAGTCGCCCATATCCGGTATTGAGCTTGGTGGAATCCACCGCCGTCTCAAACTCCGTCCACTCGCTCCAAGCGGAATCATCGACCGTCGGCCATTTTGCGTTCAACTGCGCAACACGCCAGAAATATTTCGTGCCGTCTTCAAGGTCACGCCCCACGAATGCGGGAGCCTTGTAGGTGAAGCCCTCCTCCGTTGCGGCCGGCAGCAGATTCGTGCCGGAAGACCACACCACCGCATCGGCGGCGGCATTCGTCGCAATTTCAAGCACAAACGCCGTGTAGCCAGCATCGCGCGTCCAGACAAATTCTGGTCGCGTTGTAAGGACTTTGTAACCGGACGTATCCGCCGAACGTACCGCAATCGGAGCCTTACGTTCAACAGGGAATTCCTTCGTAAACGAACGCACTCCGTTGGTCGAATCGCCAGCCTCACCGATGGACACACTGTAACCAACCTCTGCGATATCGTCAGCGCGAATGCCAGCCGCCTCCGCGTCGCGCACAAGCGTCGCCCAGTCGAGATCGAACTGTCCGGCGCGGACTATATCCGCCTCAGAGATGTATGGACGCCCATTGAGCTTGATGTTGCGCTTGAACACCACGCGGTTGCCCGTCTCTACACCATTAATTGACGTACGCATGATGCGCACAAGCGTCTCTTCTTCGGATGAGGATGCCGACAGACGCTTCATCGCTGCAGAATCAGCGGTCAGCCCAACCGTGAGATCGACCACGCGGCTCCAGCCGACATCAACGTCCTTTACCATGCCAAACGGCTCACCTTCGTCCCATTCGCCGTTTCCGTTCGTATCGGCGAACACCTCGAACGTGTTCTTGCCCTCGCGCAGATGTCCAAGCGATTCAGCATCCGTATCCGACGTGGAGAAGTAAATCTCACGCTGAAGCCCAGAACCAACCAGACGGCTCTTCCAAGACACACGCACATAGGACTTGTTTTG